>ERZ802830.3475-NODE-3475-length-13332-cov-8.84515_pt1 | contig 13332 bp, 8 predicted proteins | sample MGYA00345654_ERZ802830 | MGnify/ENA primary metagenome ERZ802830 (study PRJEB30503, sample SAMEA104212375) | marine metagenome | biome: Westerlies Biome; feature: [SRF] surface water layer (ENVO:00010504) within the epipelagic zone...; material: water... | reverse complement strand
TAACACATCAAAATCTGCTCCGTTATCTGCTCCAGTTGGGCAACACGCCGCAATGATGATGGATAATAGTTATGATAAACCAATAGATTACATTCCAGAAGCACTTGGTGAATATGAATGGAAAATCACTACATCAGAAGCTGGGGCTCAACAATATTTCAAACAAGGTATGCAATTAAGATGGGCCTACAATGTCAATGAGGCGGCCAGATCAATGGCTGAGGCAAGAAGGATAGATCCAAATTGTGCAATGTGTTATTGGGGAGAAGCATTTGCTTTAGGATCATTTCTTAATGGTCATATGACAACCGAAAAAGGCATGAGAGGAAGAAAGGCAATTCTCAAAGCAGTTGAATTGGCAGATGGCAATACATCGGCTATGGAAAAAGAATTAATCATGGCAACTCTTGTAAGGTATCCAGAAAATTGGACTACTGAAATTGGTAATAGCAAAGAGAAACGTAAAGCTACTTACGAAGCATTTAGAGATAATATGGCAGAAGTTTACAGTAAATACTCTAAGAATCATGAAATAGCTACGATTTATGCCCAGTCACTGTTCATGCTTGAGGAGAGACGTGGATATCGAGCTGAAACTCCAGCACTAGAACATCTGCACAGTGTACTGACTTCTGTTTTAAATGAGAATATTTCTCACCCTGGAGCATGTCATCTCTATATTCATGCAACTGAATCAACTAATGATCCAGGAAGAGCATCAGCTTGTGCTGATAAATTGAGTGATGCTGTCCCTGTTGCTAGTCATATTCAACATATGCCAGCCCATACATACAATAGAACCGGTATGTGGGGTAAAAATGTAACAACAAGTATCAAAGCTTCACAGTCAGATATCATGGCAAAATCCAATAAAGGATTCTCCTATGGAGCATCACATAATCTGCATATGCTTTTATTTGGTGCTGCTTATGATGGGCAAGGAGCTGTTGCTATTCAAGCTGGAAAAGATTACAGAAAATTAACTGATATGGCGCCTTATGAAACTCTGACGCAAATCAGATTTGGGCGATTTGAAGATGTTCTGAAAAATGACAATACACCTAAAGATGTATATTCTTTAGCTCTCTATAAATTCGCTAAAGGATATGCAAGTCTTAAAATGGGTAATTCTGATATGGCTAAAGATGTGGAGAATTATTTATTTGAAGCAGCAGAGGGTGATTTGGGTTCAGAATTTTTTAGAGGAGATTACAAATCAACCTTAGTTAAAATTGTCGCTTACATTCTTCAGGGAGAGATTAAAATGGTTAATGGTGACTTAGATGGAGCGATCGATTCATTTACTGCAGCTGTTGATGAGGAAGACACGCTAGGGTTTAGTGAGCCAGGTCCTTTACCATTTTCAGCATATCATTGGCTTGGTGCGGCACTTATTGAAGCGGGGAATTTCTCTAAAGCGGAATCACTATATCGCAAAGAACTAGAGATACGCCCGCATAATGGTTGGTCATTATTTGGATTAAAGCAAGCTCTTGCAGGGCAAAATATTGATGACCCAGCAGTTAATGAAGATTTCAAGAGTAGCTGGGCACGATCAAATCTATTTATAACATCCTCTAGATTTTAAAATAGCTTTTGATTATTTAGATCAAAAAAAACCGGTCTAAGACCGGTTTTTTTATTATGGCCTCCAGCCAATATGTTCGTATCTGACTAGTTGTTGAGGGCCGACCTCAGCTCCGTATATATTTCCTTGATCATCAACTGCAACTCCTTCTGCGGCGGTTGTGCTTCCATTAAGATCCGGTTGACCTGGATCAGGAATAAAGTAAACGACCCAGGCATCCTTTGTACTTCCGATCCTGATTCCTCTTTTCCAACCCCAATTCCCAGACCAAGGCACGTGAGATTCAGAATCCGCTGAATAAAGAACATCATTCTTATCTATAAATAAACCACTCGGTCTACCAAATTGAGTCCACGTTGCTATCCAATTTCCATCTTGATCAAAAATTTGAATTCGGCTATTACCTCGATCTCCAACATAGAGTTTACCTTCGGAATCCATTGCTAATGCATGCGGATCTCTGAATTCACCTTTTTCTGCCCCTGTGACACCCCATGTTTTTATAAATTTTCCATTTTTGTCATATTTTACAATTCGGTTATTGCCAGAACTTCCATGACCATCTGCTACAAATATGTCTCCATTTGGAGCAACCAGTACATCTGAAGGCATATTAAATTCATATTCACCATCTCCAGCAACTCCTGGCTTTCCTAGAGTCATTAATACCTCACCATTTGAATTAAATTTTAATATTTGATGTCCCAGTTTTCCCTGATTCCTCGGGGCATTGCTACATCCTGGGCAAGCTGCATCGGTAATCCAAATATTATTTTCTGCATCAACATAAATACCATGAGGCCAATCAATCATGCCTGCACCGAAGCTTTTTATTACATTGCCTTCACGATCAAATTGAAGTACTGGATCGCTATTTGAGCCAACACAGCTATTTTGTCCGCATCGTTCTCCAACCCACATTGTGCCATCTCTGCCAGGATAAACAGCACTTGTCGCTCCCCATTCTCGCTCTTCAGGCATCTTTGCCCATTCTGTGTTGGATCTCCATGGATGCTCTCCCGCAACTGATATAGATGAAAACCCAATTATCAGCATTGAGACTAATACAAATTTTTTGCCTACATTCAATAACATTATTTTCTCCTCTTAAATCATTAGAGATTTATATCACACAACATTCAAAATGTTTATGTTTTTAGTAAATCTTGAAGGACATTCACTGTAGCTTGCATTTCATCAAGAGTACCCACAGATACACGAATATGATTTCTTATTGCATCATTATCATATGCCCTAACTCTGACATTTCTTTTCATTAATTTTTTCTGAAATTCTCGAGCATCATCATTAACATTAACCAAAATAAAATTAGAATGACTCGGGGTATAAGTCAATCCCAGACTGTCTAATTCTCCATAAAAATAGTCTTTTGTCTCATTCGTTAATCTTTTTACCTGTCTAACAAATGACTTATCTTTTAATGCCGCCATCGCAGCATAACAGCTTACGTTAGATATGCCCCAACCATTTCCTGCAGCACGTAATTCAGACATTACGGATCTATCACCCACTGCATAGCCAATTCTTAAACCTGCCAATCCATACATTTTAGAAAAAGTTCTTGTCACAATAACATTTTTATATTTTTGCGATAATGAGATCCCTGAAACATAGTTCTCTTCTCTAGCGTAATGGATATATGCCTCATCTATAATAATAGTCACGCTCTCTGGTATACCATTAATAAAACTTTCAATTTCTTGATAAGATAATATCGTGCCCGTCGGGTTATTTGGATTAGTTATAACCAAGAGTGTTGTTTTATCAGTTACAGCGTTCTTCATAGCCTCAAGATCATGAACAAATTCTTTAGTTGCAGGTATTCTTTTTATATTAATCTCTGCACCGTATCTATTTCGAAGAGAATATGCTGCTCTGGTTATAGCCCCATACCCTGGATCAATTTCAATAATCTCACCACTACCGCCCTTTAAGCCATATATCATTGTGATTTGATCGAGGATAAAGCTAGAACCACCTTCAGCATAAACAGGATAAAACCCCTGTCCAAATAGGGGATTACCACCAGAACTAAGATCTTCATTTCTTTCTAAACCGAGATATTCCCCAATCGCATTTTCTAATTTTGTGTACGCACCAAAATCGTATCGATTTACATCCATTATGGAGTCATTGACTACTCTTACAGCTCGTGGTGATGGACCGTATGGATTTTCATTAAATCCAACATCTGCAAAGCCGGGGTCTCTTCCCCAGCCATGGATATCACTGATTGTAGCTGAGGAGTAACCTGATGAAATTGTCTCTGAAAGTGCTGAATTTCCTGTAATAGCTAATGCACTAATTCCTGCACTAGCACCCAAAAAGCCTCTTCGGGTTAGTGCTACATTTTTATTATTTTTATCTCTAGAAAATGACATATTTTTCCCTTATATGTTTCTTTAAAAAAATTATTGCAAAGGAACTTCTCTTGGTATTAGAAAAATTTCTTTTTGACGACCATCGATATAGTATATATCCTCACCATCAAACATGGCGTCCTCTTCAAGCTTAATTCTCACAGGCTTACTCCAGCTTGGTACGTATGTTTCAGCGTATAATTCAATTGAGTAAGCAGTATTTGGATAGATTGGATAATCACCACCACCTGAAACTCCACCTTGTTGGTCCCACATCCCAATAGTGGATCCTGCACCATGACCATGAAATCCGATTGGGTGAGTGTATATAGACGGTGTAATACCTTCATCTTTCGCTTTTGCTAGAGCACTTGCTAAAACTTCATTACCTGTTCGACCTACGGAGATCTCGTCAGTGAGAATATCTTGGAGTCGATTTCCATTATTCATCGCAATTCTTAGATCCTCGGGGATATTATCTTCACCTGTTTTAAGCACATACGCATGTTGTTGAGTATCTGTATTAAGTCTTAAATAGGTTATTCCAAAATCAACATGCAATAAGTCCCCTGGAATAATAATATTATCATCATGTCTGGCCAATATTGATGCTTTTGCATCCATGTTTGGACTTGACGCCCTTTGTAAAGATACCGATGGATGAAACCATGCAGTCAACTTCAATTCTCTAATCCGATCTCTATACCACCATGCTACATCATTCGTAGTCGTTATCCCTGGTTGAATTACCTCATCCGTTAAACCCGAAGCAAGAATTTCATGAGCAATTCTACAAATTTGTTGATAGATCATTATCTCTGTCTCTGACCGTGTCTCCAACCACCCAACTGCAAGATTCTCAGCCGATACTACTTTATTTCTGTATTTTTCTTTTAATGACTTGATAAATAAGTCGTATTCAGTGTGAGTAACACCATCCGCTAGAGCAAAAGTATCTGAATAATTAATTCCAATTTTATTTGGGTCTCTTTCTTCAACAAGTTCAGCTAATCGTTTCCATTGATCTCCGTGGAGTTCCTTATCCCATGCCTTGATAAAAGTATTTCCGACTGCATATCTCGCTACGGCTAAAGTTTCTAGTGGTTGATCTTCACCTGGATCATATATTAATAATATTGTTCTTCTTCTTGCTGTTTGCCATGTCGATGGCAAAAATGTCTTCAATACGGGATCTTCATTATATTCCCTTGATATTATTACCCACATGTCTATGCCAGTCCGCCTCATTATGCCTGGTAAAACTGTTGCAATTCTTTCATCAATAATCTGATCAATTACCTCAGCTCTCTCCCTCATAGGAAGAACCAATGCTTCTGAGTTAACAGCTTCAAATGTAAAAATTGAAATTAGTAAAATTAAAAACCTCATGATTTAATTCTCCAAATGAAATTATATTAACATCATCAATGATTCTTATTTTGTATGCAAATATCTAATCTGGCAATGAGAGAGCGATTAACTCAGCTGGCTTCTTTCCATCCGAAATTGTCATTACAATATATTGCTTGCCATTAATTCGATAGGTGCTCGGAGGGCTGGTTTGTGACGCTGGTAATTCAATTTCCGCAATTATTTGCCCTGTTAATTTATCATGAGCTCTAAATATAGGATCACCGCCAAATCCTTCTCCAGCAAAAAGCAAGGACTGTGTTACTAAGATCCCAGATCTTGTAGCTTTTCCCGTCCGAGGTATGTCTACTCCATAAAGAGCTGGATTATTTATGATATCTTCTGGTGTATCTCCATTTGCAATGGACCATTTATGCTGGCCAGTAATCATATCAATGGCAGTTATCCTTCCCCATGGGGGTTTTGCTATTGGTATATTGAATACTTTTGGGGCAGGATCATTACCAGAAATATATCTTATATCTGATGATTCAGGCTCATTAACCAATTGCATCAGTCCAACACGAGTTTGGGATGGGACAAACAATAATGCATTGTCAGGGTCAAAAGCACTTCCCTCCCAATTCGCTCCTCCAAGGAGATGAGGTAAACTCAAAGTGCCATTCGTTCCATCTTTTGCGCCTACGATAGAAGGTGGGGTATACATCGGTCCCATTCGATATTCTTTCAATAATTTTTTGACTGCTTCTCTTATTTCAGGTGTATAGTCAATTAAGTCTTCTTCGCTTACGCCCTGCCTTTCAAATGGTAAAGGAAGTTCTGGAATTGGTTGTGTCGGAGAAGTCCATTCGCCAGGAACATCAGATTGAGGAACTGGCATTTCATTTATAGGCCAAACTGGATCTCCCGTTGAACGGTCAAAAACATAGACAAATCCTTGCTTAGTAACTTGAGCTACAATTTTCTTGCCATTCGGTAAATCGGCAATTATCGGTGCTGTTGGATTATCCCAATCCCATATATCATGATGTATTAATTGAAAATACCATTTTAATCTTCCAGTTTTTACGTCAAGCGCGATCAAGCAATTCGCAAATAAGTTATCCCCATGACGATCACCGCCATATTGATCACCAGTTGCTGACTCAACTGGCAAAAAAACTAATCCCATATCAGGGTCAGCTGACATTGGTGCCCACACACCTGCATTTCCTGTATACAAAGCTGATCCGTTCAGCCATGTATCATATCCGAATTCATCAGGTTCTGGGATGGTATGAAAAGTCCATAATAATTTTCCTGTTTTCGCATTAAATCCCCTCACATCTCCTTTAACATTAGCTTTAGAAGGTGGTCTAAAACTGACATCATGCGCAGACCCAACAACAATAACGTCTTCAACAACTAATGCTGGTGCAGTTAATCCAACATCAAGATTTCTGTCTGGAGCTCTTCTCAAGCCTTTGGTTAGATCTACTCTGCCATTATCGCCAAAATTGGGATTTGGAATACCTGTCTCAGCATTTAGACTCACTAGAAAGTAACCTGGAGTTACAACAATTACATACCCATTCCCATTGTTATCTCGATAATATGAAAAACCTTTTCCTGAATCTTTTCTCGCTGCTTGATCAAATCTTTTGCCTTCTTTCGCTCTCCATACCCAGAGTGTTTGGCCTGTTTCAGCGTCAATCGCAACGACATTGCGTGTGGAACCTGCGCCAATAAAAATCTTTCCATCCCTCATAATAGGCATCGACACATTTCTAATTTCTGGTGAAGGACCAAAATTATCTGTCTTCCACCTCCATGCTATTTCAAGCATATGTGCATTAGATGCATCAATTTCACTCAGAGCCACGTATCTCTGAGCGTTTAATTCTCCCCCAAAATTTTTCCATTCTGCATCTGGAGTCAATTTCTTTTGATCTCTTAACACAATATTTGTGGATGGCATTGACTGAATCGTTAAAGATGATTTTTTAAAATCTACACCTCCTAAATCGAGCATATATTTTACAAGATGAAAATAATCCTGATCTGAGAGTGATCCGGGCTCTCCAGCAGGCATAGTTTTTTTGTTATATAAAAAAAACTCATCCACTGTCTTATTTATCCAATTTTTCTGGATAAAATCTTTAATATTTTGATTGGAGTGGCACAGTCTACATTCAGCACCAAAGATTTCTTTTCCCTGAGCCATGACCTCAGAAGAAAATAAAGTACATAAAATAATTAAGCATTGAGGAATATTTTTATACATTAAATTAACTAGATTCTTTTACTGTTATAATCACCATAACAAAAATTAATAATTTTTTAATCCTAGCTATAAAAATTCTAGAAAATCGCCAAGAAAATAATATGAGATTTTTTATTAAGATTACCGCTTTAATCACATTATTTTGCTCGACCATTGCTTTCGGTCAGGATGAATGGATAGTGCGTTCAGAAAATACTGATAATAATGTGCGTGCGGAGATAACAACAAAATCAAAAACATCGATAAGAAATTACAGCACTAAAGAAACAGTATTCCCAGAACTAAAACTTTTTTGTGAAATAGATAATCCTGAAATTTCTATGCAAATAAACTGGAAAAGATTTATATCTTCATTTAGAAACACTGAGATTGGCATCAAAACTGATAAAAATGAGATAAATTGGACGAAGTTTAATATAGACAAGAGTGGAGAAATTACTTATTTAAAATCAAGCAGAAAATTAAATAATCTTATAGATAATCTTAAGAATAAAAAGCGTTTATTTCTTGAGGCAGAACCTTACTCTGAACCATCCATTACTGTTGAGTTTGATATTACCGAATTAAAAAAATACCTAAATGAACTAAATAATCTTTGCTATAACTAGAATATTAGTCCTTAATACCCAGCCTCTCGTGCATTATTGAGCTTGTAGTGGTGTATTGCAAATGAACCTTCTTATTAGGCACTATACGTTGTTTAATTGCAAAAGCAGCCAAAGCTGCCTCATGAAATCCAGATAAAATTAATTTCTTTTTACCAGGATAAAAATTTATATCTCCAATAGCATATATACCTTCAATAGACGTTTGAAATTTTTCAGTATCGACATTAATGGTTTTCCTATTGATGTCCAAACCCCAATTCGCAATTGGTCCAAGTTTTGGAGCTAATCCGTAAAAAACCAACAAATGATCTATTTTAATTTCTTCCTGAGAATTATTTTGCTCAACGGTTATCTGCTCGAGTATTCCGTCTTTACCATTTATAGCAACAACTTTTCCGCTCTCAATAATGCTAATTTTTCCACTATCTCTTAATTCTTTTGCTTTTGATACAGATGAAGAAACTGCTCGATAATCATCTCGCCTGTGTATTAAAGTCAATTCCCCTGCTTTTGAAGCAAGATCAATAGTCCAATCCAGAGCTGAATCTCCTCCACCGAGAATTGCCACTTTTTTTCCGTTAAAAATACCAGAATCTTTTACCCTATAATGCAGTGACATATCTTCATAATCATTTGCATTACCGAATCTAAGTTTTCGGGGTTGAAATGAACCTACTCCACCCGCGATAACGACTGCTTTGGATATAAACTCTTTTCCAGAATTAGTTTTAAGATAAAAAGTATCATCATCGTTTTTCTGAAGCGCTGAAACTTCTTCCCCCAGAGTCATTCCATAGTCAAAGGGTTCAATTTGTTTTAGTAGATTTTGCGTCAACTCTTCACCAGTACATACTGGAATTGCTGGGATATCATAAATTGGTTTATCGGGATATAACTCCGAACACTGGCCACCGGGATTCCTGATTGAGTCTATTACTTCTGACTTTAAACCTAACAGACCAAGCTCAAAGACTTGAAATAGACCACAAGGTCCTGCGCCTATAATTACAACATCTGTATTAGTCACTTAAAAAAACTCCATTTTTACTTGATATTCAATTGTCCTTATTATTTCTATTAGCTGCAAATTTAATTAACATCAGAATACAGAAAAGATTTAAACTTAAGTAATTATGAAAAACGTCAGTCACTCCTGCCCAAATTATACTCAATACAATAACAATAGTGGATGGAATAATCTTCTTCCAAGTTACAAATCAAAAGATGCACTGACAGATAATATAGAATCAGATGTTTTAATTATTGGCGCTGGATTCACCGGTATTGCAGCAGCAAAAAGATGGGAACAAATCTCAAAAAATGATCGAATTGTAATCATTGACGCTAGCACTGCTGGTGAGAGTAATTCTGGCAGAAACTCCGGATTTCTTCTAGAGATATCTTTGGCAAATGATGCAGATCCTGACGATATTCTGAGGATGAAGGAATGCAATTCCTTAATATCGGAAACTATGAGAACTATTCAAGATGAAATTAAAAACTCTCCAATTAACAGTCAATTAAATCGAACCGGCGTCTACAGAGCAGCAGTCAGTGAAATCGGAATAAAATCGTTAAATAATTATTCAAAATTTTTAGAAAGCTCAGGACTTGATTATGAACATCTAGATAGAAATCAGCTCGAAGAAAAACTCGGAACTCGTCTTTACAAAGAAGGGTTATACAATCCTCACTGCTATCTTGCTCAACCTGCAGCCCTTATTAGATCTCTAGTTGGAGCTTTATCCGAAAAAATAGAATTGTACGAAAATACTCCCGCCATTTCCCTCCAAAGAAAGAGGTCCAAATGGTTAATAAAGACACCAAAATCGATAATTAAGACAAATAAAATAATAATAGCGAATAATGCCTTCTGTAGTAAATTAGGTTTTGCTGAAAGTTATATTTCAACTATCTATACATATGCTGCGCTCACAAAAGTATTAAACAGAGACATCATAGATTCTCTCGGCTCCAATAATAACTGGGGTATTCTGCCAGCTCATAGGCTAGGAAGCACTTTAAGAAGAACAATTGATGGCAGGTTGATGATCAGATCATTCTATGATTACGGCAAAGAAAGAGATAACAATGAAATATCAAAAATGTTAGCTCAGAAACTAATAAGACGTTTTCCCAAATTAAAAAAAATCGATTTTGATAGTGTTTGGGGTGGAACTACAGGATTTACCTATAACGGAGGACCAATTTGGGGAGAATTTAGCAAAAATTTGTTCATCTCAGCTGGTTGCAATGGTGGTGGTATCGTTAAGGGAACCCTATTTGGAAAATTACTCGCTGATTTAGCCAATAATAAGAAGACCCCAGATATAAATAAATTATTTGGTAAAGCTAGCTGGATGCCACCTGAACCAATAAGAAAAATTGGCTTTAAAATGATATCAATGATAGAAAGAAATAAAGCGAAAGCAGAAATTTAGTAAGAATTTTTCAATTAAAGGCCCTGAATATTATGGATCCTATCGAAAATCTAGGAATACTATCACTCATACCAGCATCAGTAGCTATATTGCTTGCTTTCATTACAAGAAATACTATTTTTTCTCTTGCGGTGGCTTGTTTCGTTGGTGTGATTGTATCAGGACAAGGTTTAATAGGTTTTCCAAATCTACTAAAAAATGCACTCGGAAATACTAACTTTTCTTGGATTTTATTATTGGAATTTTTTATAGGAATTTCAATTGCTTTTTTCCAAAGAACTGGAGCAATTCATAACTTTTCTAAATATATCGCATCCAAAGAGATGACCCGGATTAGAGTACAATTAATTGCGTGGTTTATGGGTATGTTTGTTTATTTCAGTGATTACTTTAGCCCTTTATTTGTTGGGTCTACGATGAGAGATCTTTCTGATCGTTTTAAAATTTCAAGAGAAAAGTTAGCTTACATCTGTGACTCCACCTCTGCACCAGTGAGTATACTTGTTCCAATAACAGGTTGGGCTGTCTTGGTTGCAACACTGATGATTGGAATGGGGCCCATTGATGATGCTGGTGATGCTATGATGGTTTTCATATCAGCGATTCCTTTTAATGTATATTCTATCTTGGCTGTAATCATGGTGGGACTGATTGCAACAAAAATTATTCCTGACTACGGACCGATGAAAAAAGCAGAGTATAGAGCTATCAATGAAAATAAGCTTATGGCTGACGGCGCAAACCCTCTGATGGGAGTTGAGCTTACAAATATCAAGCCATATGAAAATATAAAAACCAGTTTATTTTGGAATTTCTTCTTTCCTGTAATAATCGTTATCTCTTTTGCTGTGGGTTCATTTATAGTAACTTCTTCTGCAAAACCAATGGAGGCATTTTTATTATCCTCCTGTATTGCTGGAATCATAATGAGGGTTCAAGGTGTACCTCTAAATGAGATCATCAATACAGCAATGCTTGGCATCAAAGGAATTATGCCTGCAATTGTGATTCTAGCTCTGGCATATTCATTAAATGACCTCTCTCAATCGATGAATACAGCAGGATTTATAGTATCTAATACGGAATCTTGGTTAACTCCTAAAGTATTGCCAGTACTTGCGTTTTTAATTACTGGGATTGTGGCTTTTTCTACAGGAACCTCATGGGGCACTTATGCCATAATGATACCAATAGCCGTTCCGCTAGCATTTAATTTTTCTGGTAATGAACTTAATACAATCGTCTATGCCACTGTTGCCGCAATCGCTGGAGGCGGTGTCTTTGGTGATCACTGCTCACCTTTATCAGATACATCCATTCTTGCATCCACAGGAGCTGCTTCTGATCATATCGATCATATAAAGACACAAATGCCCTATGCACTAACTATTGGGTTTATTAGCGTTTTAATTTATCTAATTATTGGGTGGTCAATATAGACCTAAGAATACTTTTCTTAATTAAACAGATCTTTATTTTCTTCTGGGCTATGCTCAGTTAATAATGAGACAAGAATTAAAGCAGGAAGACCTATCAACCATCCTAAGTATGAAGCAGCAAAACCCAGTGGCTCGCCAAGTATTGAGTAAATCACAGCAGATGAACCACCAAGCAACATACTCCAGAATGCACCTTTCGCAGTTGTTCTTGACCAAAATAATAGCCCTAACATCGGAAAGAAAATTCCTGCCGAACCAAAAGTATACGCATATAAAATTAAATCCAGAACATTCGGAATAAGATATGCAGTTGCAATTGCGAGTATCCCAAGAATTATTGTTGTCAATCTTGCGATTCTGACTAAATGCTCTTCTGACGACTCTGGCTTTAAGTATCTTTTATAAATATCGTTTGTAAATATTGCCACAGGACCCATCAAACATGAATCAGCTGAAGACATAACTGCAGCGATATATGCAGCTATTACCAAACCAGCAATACCGGTCGGCAGTAACTCCATTATAATCATCGGTGTAGCGAGCTCTGGATCCGATAAATCAGGAATTAAAAATCTAGCGATAAGTCCAATCATAGTGCTTCCGACAGCAAAAAGAGGCCATTCAATTGGTATCCCCGTGAGAAAAAAACCTCTTTGAGCAGTCTTAACATCTCTCGCTGCGATAATTCTCTGCATAGCTGCTATTGAAATAAACCAGACCGGAAAGACGGCAAAAAACCAACCCAGCATTTGGCGCCATCCCACAGCACCCCAATCTAATAAATGTTTTGTGGATTCTGAGGAATTAAATTTTTCAACCATCACATTCCAACCACCAATCTCTATCAAACCAATTGGAACAGCAATAAATACTATACCCACCATTAGGACTATCATTTGAAATACATCGGTGTATATAACAGCTTTGAGCCCGCCCATAGTCGTATAAGCAAGTATAATGGTCCCTGAAAGCAATACAGCAAAAGTCAGATTCATGTTTAATGTTACTTGAAGTAATTTTCCTCCTGCAATTATCTGTCCTCCAACAAATGTGAACCAGGCAAGTCCGATTACAACTGCTGCTAGAGTACCTGTTCTTCTATCAAACCTAGCTGCGAATAAATCACCTGTTGTCAATCCTTTCACTTTATCTGACCAACGCTTAACTTTTGGTACCATAAGAAAAGAAACCATGACTATACTTAGGCCTGACACAGCAATCATCCAAGAGCCGGATAGACC
>ERZ802830.3474-NODE-3474-length-13332-cov-25.3009_pt1 | contig 13332 bp, 10 predicted proteins | sample MGYA00345654_ERZ802830 | MGnify/ENA primary metagenome ERZ802830 (study PRJEB30503, sample SAMEA104212375) | marine metagenome | biome: Westerlies Biome; feature: [SRF] surface water layer (ENVO:00010504) within the epipelagic zone...; material: water... | reverse complement strand
GTTGATGAATATGTCGATGAAACCGACTATGGCTACGAAGATGTGGTTGATGAATATGTCGATGCTATTTTTATTGATTCTATTCTCCTCAATGAAGGTGATTCTTGGGAATGGGTGTACAAAGGTGATGACAATAATGCTTATTTTTCGGAACCGAATCAATCAGTTGGTGACCGGATTGGCTGGACTAGATCAGTCCAAAATTTCAATCCAACTGATTTCGGCTGGGCTGATGCAACGTCCTCTCACTGGATTCAGGACGGCATAGCAATTTTCTTCGCTAAAGATTCGAAATATTACCGACAATATTTTAATTTTGAATGGGTTGAAGGCGAAAATGATATTGCTCGGCCGAGTAATTCTGCTGTTGATATTTCAGATAGAGTTTATGCTATTGAAGATTCCAAGGGAATTGACATTGACCAAGATGGCTACGAGGGTACTCCTCCACCTGTCGTTTCTGATTTATTAATTGCTAAGGATAGTTCGCCAGGCTGGGGTGAGGCTTTTTACTTAACAACTGATGGAGAGTTGCTGGGATCCCAATCGAATGCGCAATTCTCTGAAGGTCAAGTTCATACAGGTCAAGCATTCTTGTATGAAGATTTTTCCCCTACAGAATTTTCAATATCAGACCTTGTTGCAAGGAAAGGACTTGATGAAATATATTTTTACAACAAGTCTACTGGTAAGTTATATTTTCAGGGCTTTAAGGAAGGAGATGAATGGGAAATTCGAGAAACAATTGGTTCTACAGCTAATCTGACTACTCAGATCAATAATTACGAAGTTGATTGGGGATATGATATTGATGGGAATGGTTACATCGGTGAACCACTTCCAATTGTTGCAAAAGTGGTTTTTGAGGATTCAGACAATCATGGTCTGTACCTCCTTCAAAATGGGATGTATGGATGGGTTTATGATCAAACATACAAAGTAGGGGACGAATTCGATAGCGAAAGACAGATTTTTACGGACGGACTTAGCACTGATGTCAATCTTGATCAAGCCTTATTTCACCAATGGGGCAATAATGATTCGATATGGATGTATATGAATTCACAAAATTCATTGCTCAGGCAAAAATTTCAAAGCTCAGCTGACGGATATACGCCAATAGGAAATCTTCAAACTGTTGATCAAGATGACGTTTGGAGATTCGAAGATGACCGACAAAAAGATTTTAATGGAGATGGCACTTTGGGCGAACCTGAACTAACCATTACGAAAAGAATTTGGGCAGCGCAAAATGATTGGATGTCAATTGTTCAGTTAGATGATGGATCGTTTAGGAGAATTGATAAAAAATATGATGTTGGTGATTCTGTTTTCGGGGAAGGGCGGACGCTCAGCGCAACCGGGTTGGATCCAAGAATTGATCTTAATAATGTTGTTGGATTTGACTGGCGAGACGGTAATCGTTATGTACTTCTAATCAATAAATCTCAATCAGGGGGTGGCTATTTTGAACAAATTTTTAAGGAATCTGGTGATTTTGATAATCCATCTGGAGTTCCTAAGCCACTGGCTCTCAATTCTCAAGCATTGATTGAGTGGGAACGCTTTACCGTAAATGATTTGAATAAGGATGGATCTATTGGTGAAAAAGATGTAATTATTTCTGAAGTGTTATTAAGTCCTTCTCTTGGCAATTCTTCCGATGCAATCTATAAAACGTCAGACAATATCGCAATAATTTCCAATGAGGAGTTGTTTGAGGGAGATTCACCCTCCGATTGGTATCGCGAAATATTGGATTCGAATGGCTTAGCCTTTGATTTTAAAAATGGCCCTAAAGCATTGGTCTGGGGTGATAGATCAATTTCAGTGATCTATCAGCATGGTAGTAACTTTAAGCTTCAAAAATTTAAGGAATTGAATGAAATTCTTAAAGAGTCCGGTAATGCAAGGAATGTAACCAACTCTTTGGCTAAATGGGAAGAGCAAACAGGCACGGATATTAATCAAGATGGTGTTTTTGGTGAAGAACTGCCTGAAATTGAGAAAGTTTTGTTTGATGGATACGAAGGTTTTATGGAGAGAGGCGTTTATCTCACGAAAAATCAGTCTCTGATTACTTCTGACCCTGGCTTAGTCGTTGGCGAGATCCCTAATTTTGAGTCAAAACTTGTCGATCAAAACGGCGACACTTTTGATTACGGTGATCGGGTTGCTGGCGTTGGAGACGCTCGGGGTGGATTTTCTTTGATATACCAGGATGGTAATAAGTACATGGAGCAGATATTCAAAGATCTGGGAGATTTCTCGAGATCTAATGGTAAGCCAAAAAATATTACCAGCCGTTTAAAAAGGCTCGAAGAAAATTATTCAATTGATCTTGATGGTAACGGGATGTATGGAAAAGAAGCTGCTGTGATTACCAATATTCTTTTTGATGGTTCTGAGGGGTTCATGAATATTGGAGTTTATAGGCTTCAGACAGGTGAATTGATTGCGTCTGAGTCTGAGATGACGAATGGAGATACTCCAAATTATTATGTATCTATTGTTGATGGTGATGGTTATCCCTTTGAAGCCGGAGAACGTCTTGCTGGGATCAGGGATTCAAACAATGGTTTTTCATTGATCTATGTGTCTGATGATGGCTCCAAGTATTTTGAACAGATCTTTAAGCAGATTGGTGATTTTGCTCGGCCAAATGGCAAGCCAAAAAATGTAACGAGAAAGATCAAGAAATACGAGGATCAACTTTCCATAGATTTAGATCTCGACAATCTTTATGGAAAGCAAGCTCCTTCGATTGCGAGAGTACATTCCGACGGAATTGATGGATCCCTTGATTCTGGTATTTATGAACTCCAGAATGGTGATTTGATTCTGTCTGAATCCGAATTAGAGATTGACGATACACCACCTGATTTTATGACATTTGTACATAAAAATGGAGATTCCTTTCTAATCAATGGCGATCCCAAAGGACTTGTTACTGCCTCGAAGGGGTATGGAATGGTATATCTTCAGGATGCCAAATTTTATCTTCAGCAGTTCAGAGAAACAAAGGGCTTCTTGAGAGAAAATGGCAAGCCTAGTAATGTGACCAAAAAAATATTCATGATGGAATTGAAGGAAGATGTTGATTTCAATGGTGATAATATTTATGGTAAAGCAGATTCTAAAGTTGATTCAATTCTCTTCTCTGGAACAGATTCTCCGAACGAATTAGGCCTCTACGAAATGGATGACGCATCTATTATTATTGCGGAGGCCGATTTGAAAAAAGGAGATACGCCTTTTGATTACGTGGGTGCATTGGCAAGTAAGTCCAAAAAGGATGAATCATATTCGTTAGTAGGTGAAGTGAGTGGGGTTATTTCTTCTAACGATGGCTATGCTGTTATCTACCAAGATGGCGGTAAGTTAATGGGCCAACAATATGTATTCTCTGGTGAATTGTTGAGAGAAAAAGGACAGACCAGCAATTTAACTTCCCGAATCGATCGCTATGAGACTGATTATTTCATGGATCTTGATGGGGATGGTCAAATTGGTTCCGATATTTGATTGCTATGCTATGAGTTAAGATTTAGCTTTTGATTTTAATGGATTTGATTGTTGGCAGCCGTTTCAAATTTCTATCTTCAGTTAATATGACGTTGTGCAATTATTCAAGATTAAGTTATTGCAAATTCCGAGGAGATGCATCATCCATCAAGTCAACTCAGTAGCGCATGAGCCGTAATATTGGAAATTCCTTAGATAGTTTTATCCGATGAACCTGTTGGTTCCTTCCCTGAGTGAGCTATAACTCCAGCCAGCTTATTGGCTGATGTCCTGGTAGCGGATTGGAGGTTTTTGGTGATCAATGTGTAGCTCGTCTTCCCCGGCGAGCTACACATCTTTGGCAGGTAAAGTGCATTTCCCCTGTACAGTCGCGCTTTGTCGTTAGCTCTGCAGAATGGCGTGATTTGCAACCTCTTCAATTTTGGCACAGTGGCTACGCCAGTGCTAAAAAAAGGGTCAGTTAATCGATGTTGTAGTTAACTATTAATTTTTAAAACCAGCAGGCACTCTTTACCTAAACCGAGCCGGTTGCAGTGTCAATGTCAACTACGTACAAAAAATTGAGGAGACGCCAACGGCTGTTTTGCTTAGGGGTGAATTTACTTAGTACCTGTTTGTTTGTAAAGCAGCAGGGTAGTCAATTCAGCTTGCGTTGGTTCTTGCCCGCCACAGATTGACCACCCCGATTGAGATTAGCAGCAGACCCAAATCCATGCTTAATGAAGGAAGCATTACAATCCGCGGTGGGTTCTTGAGGAGCCTAGAAGCAAAGTTTGGAGAACGTGGAACCGGTTCCCATCTAAACTCTTGAACAGCAACAGCAGTTGATCCAGCGCATGATCGAAACCTCGGGTGTGATCGAGAAGGAACAGGGCAATGGGTTCTATCTGGTCACCCTCGAGCAGCCTGCGGGTCACCAATGTCTTTGCCGTGCAGCAGGAAAACTGACCAAATTCCGGATCAAATTGTTGGCTGGCGACAAGGTGCTGGTCGAAATCAGCCCCTACGACCTCACCCGTGGACGGATCACGTATCGCGAGCGCAACGCCGGAGCGCCTGGTGGACGTCCAGGCGGTAATCGCCCGGGTGGACCGCGCCGTCGCTGATTAGGTTTGGTTGTTGGATCGCTGGTGCTCTAACGGATCAGGGCTTCGATGGCCTGTTTGAACTCACTGCGTTGTTTGACGCCGCGCCATTGCTTCACCATTTCTTTTTGGTGAAACAATTGAATGGTTGGTGTTCCGCTTACACCTGCCTGCTCGGCAATCTCTTGATCGGATTCGATGTCAATCACGATCGCCTGGGCGGCGCCGTCGAGCTCATTGATCACCCGTTGAAGCTGAGGCTTCAACACGTGGCAAGGGCCACAGCTTGGTGAGGTGTAAACCACAAGAATTGGTTTGTTGCTGTCGTGATAAAGCTTGCGAAGGGCGTAACCCCCTTTTTGCCAAAGCCCTTCAGCGCTGTAGGTGGCTTCCGTGGTGACATCCACGTTGACCGGCCGCTCCGCCTTGGCCGGCTCAACATTGTCCCGTTTCATTCGGGTGGCTAAGTCGTGATGGCTGAGCCAACGCTCGGCGGCTAATGCAGCTTTACAGCCGCTACCAGCAGCTGTAATCCCTTGTCTCCACTCGGCATCTGCGACATCTCCTGCGGCAAAGACGCCATCGACGGAGGTTTCTGGTCGGCCTGATGCTGTGGCGATGTAAGCCTTGCTGTCGAGGTCTATTTGATCTTTCAACAGTTCGGTATTGGGCGTATGACCAATCGCGTAAAACAGACCTTTGACGGCTAAGTCGGTTGTTGAATCATTGATCCGATCGCGCAAGCTGAGCGTTTCCATCCACTCTTCGCCACTCACATCGGCAATTTCACTGTTCCAATGCACAGTGATGGCTGGGTTGGCAAGCACACGGTCGGCCATGGCTGCACTGGCCCGCAACCGTTCTGAACGCACGATGAGATGCACGTGGCTGCCATATTTCGTGAGATAGACAGCTTCTTCGCAGGCGGAATCACCGCCACCGACCACTGCGAGTTCGGCGTTGCGGAATTGGGGAGTCGCACCATCGCAAATGGCGCAGGCGCTGATCCCACGGCTCCAAAATCGCTCTTCTGAGGGCAATCCCAAGCGGTTGGCACTGGCACCCGTCGCAATCACAAGGGAATGGGATCGAATGATTTCCCCTTCAACTTCGATTTGAAATGGACGTTTGCTGAGATCGATGGAATCTGCATCGGCCTCCAGCAAGTGGGTACCCCAGCGCACCGCTTGAGCTTTCATCAAATCCATCAAGTCCGGGCCCAGCACTCCATCTGGGAATCCAGGAAAGTTTTCGACGTGGGTGGTGGTCATCAGTTGCCCGCCAGGAATGCCTCCTCGCTGAAACCCCGTGACCAAGATGGGCTGAAGGTTGGCTCGGGCTGCATAGATGGCTGCCGTGTATCCAGCCGGTCCTGAACCAACAATTACGAGATTTTCAATCGACTCGGTCCCACCAGAAACCATGCCCTTATGCGGAATCACTATGAGTTAAATCTAAAGCCCGAATGATCTCTTGCGCGTTGGGTAAAAGCCGTATTTGCTACACCGCCTGGAAATAATTAAAACCTTTAAATTTCGAGCTGGTAATCGTTTGAGAGGCGGTCGTTGAGGCCTCCCGGTTTTTTGGAATCGGTCGGCGGAGTCAAAATGGTGTCATTGAGCATGGAAACGTTTTCGCCAATGCACGTAATCCACTCTCGAAATTCTTGGGTAATGGCATAACTGTCTTCATAGCGCTCATCTTTATCTAAATAAGTGATCCGAGTCGTAGCCCAATTGGTAGCAACATTGACTCGGCGTTGGATCGCAGCATCCATAACAATCTCCGCGTTGTGCGTCAATTTGGTTGATCGAAGGGGTAAATCGTGGCCCTCATGACTAAAACTTCGCATTTTTCTCTCTCGAAAGCTGTAATTACTGTTGCAAAAACAGAGGAAGTTCTGGTGTCTTGAGGCGGATCACATTCCCTGCCCCATCTTCGACAGCTTCCATGGGCAGGCTGGGACCACGCCAGTGACCACCATTGATCAGGTCATCGGCCTCGGCATCCTCGCGGGGTCGTAAGACATAGGGCTCCGCGATCGACCACGAACGGGCGTATTCCATCAGGAGCGGGTCGGCTGGAGCAAAAACAAAGGAGGGTGAGCGTGGGATTGCCTCCGTTGCCGCAAGAGTTGCCGTCATTCGAACCGCCCGAGTGATGCCTTGAACAAACCGACTGCGGGTGACCACGGTGGTGAGGTAAGCCACAACTCTCAGTCGTGGCGCATCAAAACCCTCAGCACACATATCGATGCTGACCAGCCAGTCGGCCGTGCCGCGTTGAAATCCATTGAGACGCTCTGCCGCCTGTGGGCTTTGTGAATGCACGAGTTCCACGCGATGGCCGTCTTCTTTGAGCAGCGTGGCGATTGCTTCCGCGTGATCAATATCCCTGGCGATGACAAGTCCCGCAGCATCAGGATGGGTTTGGCGTAAGTCAGTCAACTTGCGTTGCGCTCGCAGCAACACTTGTTGACCGATGCTGCTGCTATCGGACAAGCGGATGGCGCGGCGGAGGTTACGGGCTCGCCAGCTTTCCCGATGTTCTGCCGACAGAGGTGACACGTCGCGATCGGGCATCCCTTCTCGGCTGTGCTCCACCCATCCGTCTTGAAAGCGAAATTCGAGGGGGCGCACGTCTCCAGCGGCGATGAGTTCCCTTGGTTCAACGCATAGATCTGGACGTATTTGCTCCATCACCATGCCGTCTTGAACAACGCGAATGCGTCGGGCTGCGCAGAAACCAAGGTTGTCGGCGCGGAATGGTGTTCCTGTTAGTCCGACTCGCAACTTGAAGGCTTTGGTCAGCGCTTGAAACGTTTGTCCCCATGCGGGTGCTTTGGGGTCATCGGGATCCAGCCCCAAGTGGTGTGCCTCATCGGCAATCGCTAAACAGCGATCAGCTTGAAGCTGACCGAGTTGCTCCTGTAGTGATTTGAGCTGTCGGCCAGCTCCCTGATAGGTCACCAACAGGCCATCAGCAGCTTTCGCTGCAGCATCTGTACAGGGCCATTCCTCCAGGCATAAACCAAGCCCAGCCGCTGCTTTTTTCCATTGCCCCAGGATTGAAGTTCGATGGCAGAACACCACAAACTGATCCAGATGCCCTTCTCGTCGCATGCTGCAAAACCCCAGCAGTGCCCCGAGGGTTTTGCCTGCTCCTGGTCCAGCAAACACAAGAATGTCGCCAAGATCAGCGCCGCGGGAGCCGCTTGAGAGTTGATCCAGTCGGCGGCGTAACAGCTGGATCAGGTGTTGCTGCCATTCACGCGGTTGGATCGAAGCAGATCCGGAGTGAGTCGGAAGATTGAAGCTGCAGGCGCTGATGGTGTTCCTGTGGAAGATGAGTCTTTTTAACGATTTCGAACGGCTTTCGCACCGCCTCGGGCCAGTCAAGACCCTGGCTCGCTATTGGCTTTGTCCTGTTGATTGGTTAGCAGGACCTGTGGCCGTTTTGTTTAGGGAAAACGGCCGATCAAGCCGGAATTAAAGGGCGTCGGCGTGGTTCAACACCAAACGTTCCACTTCATCCAGTGCATCTTCTGTGGCGTGACGGGCGGCCTCGAAGTCACCTTTGGCGGTGTCCATGATCTGGTGGGCCACACGGTCGAGCAGTTCAGGGCGCCTCTCTTCAAGCATCGCGAGCAGTTCTTTTTCGACGAGAGTGCGAACCGCTTGGACACGCAGTTCGTCTTCACTCGCCTCGGCAAACGTGCCCTGTACAAGCTCTTGGATGAACAACCGATGCACTTCACTGCTGCGCAGGAAGCTCTCGGTGGCATTAATGATGCCGTCCACCAGGGTTTGATCGGGTTCGGAGTCGTTCTCGGCGAGTTTGAACTCCCAGTCCAGATGGCGACGCTGCCAGCCCGATGCATGCAGGCTGGGCATCACGCTTTGGGAGAACGTGTCGACCGACATCTCATAAATCCGCTCAGCCAGGCGTTCGCACCAGTCCCTGCCGTGGTCCTGCAGGGTGGATTTCATCGTTTCACGTTCCACCGCATGACCACCGTGGTGGCTGTGGCAAACGCCATCTGGACATTCGATTGCGGTGAGACCCATACAAAACACGAGATGTTGCTTTTCAATTAGCCACACCAGCGGCTTTCGTCCTCGTTCTTCAACAATCCTGCGGATCTCAAGATGATGACCTCGTAATCTTGATTGGGTCGGTGGATGTATTCGCCTTGCCCAGACTTCTAATACCGGTGGAGTCGACACCGGGGGAAACCCGGATCGCGGCAACGCCCGACACGGTCAAAAAATTTATTTCGCTCGGCTGTTCGGTCTCTGTTGAGTGCGGCGCCGGTGTGGCGTCGGGTTATTTAGATGCCGCCTATTCCGATCAGGGTGCAACGTTGGTTGCGGTTGGAGATGCCAACACTTGGTCTCAGGCTGACATTCTCCTCTGCGTGCAGCCGCCGTCGTCGGACAACTTGCGTCGTCTGCATCAGGGGGCATTGGTGGTGGGTCTGATGGCGCCTTATGCCAATGCGGCGTTGGCAACGACCCTTCAACAGGGCGGCCTTTCGGCCATGGCCCTTGAGCTGCTGCCAAGAATCAGCCGTGCTCAGTCGGCTGATGCGCTTTCATCCCAAGCGAATATCGCTGGATACAAATCGGTGCTACTGGCATCGTCCGCATTGGATCGCTACTTTCCGATGCTGATGACCGCTGCAGGCACGGTGCAGCCAGCCAAGGTGGTCATTCTTGGCGCTGGTGTGGCTGGATTACAGGCGGTGGCTACGGCCCGCCGTCTTGGAGCGGTGGTCTATGTCAGTGATATTCGGCCTGCCGTGAAGGAACAGGTGGAATCCCTTGGCGCTCGCTTTATCGAGCCGCCACAAACGGACGACAAGCCTGCCGAATCCGGTGGCTATGCCAAGCAAGCCTCCGACGCTTTTCTTGCCGCTCAGCGTCAGCAATTGTCCGATCAATTGGCCGAGGCGGATGTAGCCATCTGTACCGCCCAGGTTCCGGGGCGCCGTGCTCCTCGTTTGATCAGTGAAGACATGTTGGATCGCATGCGCCCGGGTGCCGTTGTTGTTGATTTAGCGGTGGCACAGGGTGGCAATTGTGCGGATACGGTCCCTGGGCAGACCGTGGACCGCAAAGGGGTGAAGTTGATCGGGGGGAATGATTTGCCCTGCACGGTTCCCAACCACGCCAGTGCGTTGTACGCCCGCAACCTTGTGGCCCTACTGGAGCCCACCATGAAGGATGGCCAGTTCAGTTTGGACCTAGACGATGAACTCATTGCCGGTTGTTTGATTGCTCAGGACGGCACGATCCGCCGCGGCGACGTTCTCACCCCAGGAGCCAACTAATGGAATCCTCTTTTGTCGAATTTCTATGGGTGTTGCTCTTGGGCAGCCTTCTCGGTCTTGAACTGATCGGGAAAGTTCCACCCACGCTGCATACACCGTTGATGAGTGGTGCTAATGCCATCTCGGGCATCACGGTGTTGGCGGCCCTCACCGCAATCATCAAGGCCGATGGCAATACAACCCTGTTGGTGCTCGGCTCGATCTCTCTGGGTTTTGCCCTGTTCAATGTGATCGGTGGCTTTCTCGTCACGGATCGAATGCTGGCGATGTTCAGCCGTAAGCCCGCACGCAAGGAGAACCGTTGATGACTGACTATCTCAAGTACGCGATCGATCTTGTCGCTGTTTTGTTGTTGGCCTTAGGCATCAAGGGCCTATCGAAAGTCCGGTCCGCCCGAGGGGCGAACCAATTAGCGGCGGTGGCGATGGGCTTGGCGGTGGTCGGCCTACTGGTGAATTACGTCGGGGTACCAACGTTTGATATCCAAGCTTGGGCTTGGATCGTTGGTGGAAGCATCGTCGGTGGTGTTCTCGGGGTGATTACGGCCCAGCGGGTCCCCATGACGTCGATGCCAGAGACCGTCGCGTTGTTCAACGGTTGTGGTGGTATGTCGTCGTTACTCGTGGCCTTGGCTGCAGCTTTGGAACCGATTGCTCTCGATGCAACGGGACCCGTCGCGCTGGTGTCGATTGTTGTGTCGGTCTTCGTGGGCTCAATCACCTTCACCGGATCGATTGTGGCGATGGCCAAGTTGCAGGGCTGGCTGTCGACGCCGCCCTGGATGCAAAGCCGGCTGCGCCACGTCGTGAATATTGCCTTGGCCGTGGCGGCTTTGGTTGGTGCCATCGAAATGGTGCGGACCACCGGTGGTGCTACGGGCCTGTGGCTGTTGGTGGTGGCCTCCAGTTTGTTGGGTATTGGCGTCACGCTGCCGATTGGTGGTGCTGATATGCCTGTGGTGATCTCTCTGCTGAACAGCTATTCCGGTGTTGCAGCAGCAGCAGCAGGTTTCGTCGTCGGCAGCCAATTGCTGGTCGTGGCGGGAGCCATGGTGGGAGCTGCCGGTTTGATCCTTACCCAGGTGATGTGCAACGGCATGAACCGTTCCCTGGTGTCGGTGCTGTTTGGTGGAGCGCTTGGAGCTGGCTCCAGCTCGAGTGGTGGTGGTGGCGAATACACCAACATCACGAGTTGCAGTGTTGAAGAGTGCGCCCTCACCCTTGAGGCTGCCGAACGGGTGATCATCGTTCCTGGCTACGGACTCGCCGTGGCCCAAGCCCAGCACACACTGCGTGAGGTGACCCGTTCCCTTGAGGCCGCGGGGATCGATGTCACCTACGCGATTCACCCCGTGGCTGGCCGAATGCCAGGGCACATGAATGTTCTGCTCGCCGAGGCCGATGTGCCCTACGAGCAGCTCAAAGAAATGGATGTGATTAATCCTGAGTTCCCGGCCACCGATGTGGTGTTGGTGTTGGGAGCCAACGACGTGGTGAATCCTCAGGCCAAGACCGATCCCACGTCGCCGTTGTACGGCATGCCTGTGCTGGACGTCCAGCAAGCCCGCACGGTGTTTGTGGTGAAGCGGGGCATGAGTGCTGGATATTCCGGGATCAAGAATGATCTATTTGATCTTGCCAATACCTCCATGGTGTTTGGCGATGCCAAAAAGGTTCTGGGAGATCTGCTTGTGGAACTCAAGGATCTAGGCGTTGGCAAGTAGTGACTGACCATCCCTCTCGGGTGTCGAATGACCCTCAGCTGTTGAAGCAGCTGGGGGTTTCGTCGTTTCAGCAGCGTTTTCCCTGGTTTGGGGGTGATCTGCAAACGTTGCGAGACACCCTTCGCCCCGTGGATCTCCCCGCTGAGACGGGTCATCGGGTGTTGGTGGATGTGCCTGCGCTGCCAACGGGTGCGGCGAAAGCAGGTCAACTCTTGGCCCTTCTTGATCAACCGAATCGGGAGCCCCGTGGCCTGGTGTTGTTGCTGCATGGCTTGGGAGGGTCGAGTGCTCGAGAAGGGCTGCGGCGGATGGGGCTGCGTCTGCAATCAGCAGGATTTGCAGTACTTCGTCTCAATCTGAGGGGCGCGGATCCTGGTCGAGAGTTTGCCGGTGGCACCTACGCGGCCCGCTGCAATAGCGATCTCCTGCCGGTGATTGCCCGTGCCCGTGAATTGGCCGGTGATCGTCCGTTGTTGGGTGCTGGCATTTCACTGGGGGGAACGATGTTGCTCAACGCCTGCCTCAGTGTCCCCAGGGTTCTGGATGGGCTCTTTTGTGCGAGCAGTCCGCTGGATCTCGCCGATTGCAGTGCATCGATTCAGCGCCCCCGCAATCGCGTCTATCAACGTTGGCTGCTCAAGCGTTTGGTATGTCAGACCCTTGCCGATCCCTTTGGCGTCAGTGCCAAAGAGCTGCAGGACCTCAGCGGTGATGCAGCACCGCGCACGATTCGTGCCTTTGATACCGCCGTAACGGCACCGCGTTGGGGTTTTGAGGATGTAGAGGCTTATTACCGGGAGGCCTCACCCTTGCTCCATCTCATCGCCGGGCAAGACAAGCTGCCTCCCACCTTGTTGCTTCAAGCTTTGGATGATCCCTGGGTGCCAGCCTCAGCGGCTCTCAGCTTGGCTGTTGCTTTAAAGGCCACGAGCCCCATTGGATTGCAGTTCACCCAGAGAGGCGGGCACAACGGTTTTCATGGTCGAGGTGGTTGTTGGGGTGATCAGCTCGCCGCCGCCTGGTTGGGGTCCATCGTCGATCGTTGAATCAGCCATTCCTCGATCGGTTGTCCGCCGATCACGTGTTCGGTGAGGATGCGCTCAATCCGGTCTGGAGTCACCTCTCCATACCAGGTGCCATCGGGCCAAATCAGCAGGATGGGGCCTCGTTCGCAGATTCGTAAACAATCGGCTTTGGTGCGCAACACAAGTCCTTCAGGGCGCGACGAGGCTTCGAGCCCAAGGCGTTTGACACCTTGCTTCAAAGCATTCCAAGTGGCTGCGCCCAATTCGGGATCGCAGCATTTGGCCTTGCTGGGGGTGGCGCACAGCAGGAGGTGATGACTGATTTTGTCTGCAGTCATGCCGCGATGGCGGGACTTGGAATCCGCGTGGTGCCACGGCTCACCTGTTCCCGCACCGCCATTCGTGCCCACTGGTCCACGTTCAGCACATCATCCAGCTGTGGATGGGCCATCAGATCGGGTTTGTGGCGTTCGCAGGCCGCTTCGATCACCTCAGGAATATCAAGGAAGTGGATGCGTTCTTCCAGGAACTGGGCCACGGCTTCTTCATTGGCGGCATTCATCACAGCAGGCATCGTCCCTCCTGCTCGGCCCGCGGCATAGGCCAAGTCCATGCATGGGTATTTCTTGGGATCGGGTGCCC
>ERZ802830.3472-NODE-3472-length-13336-cov-6.89105_pt1 | contig 13336 bp, 12 predicted proteins | sample MGYA00345654_ERZ802830 | MGnify/ENA primary metagenome ERZ802830 (study PRJEB30503, sample SAMEA104212375) | marine metagenome | biome: Westerlies Biome; feature: [SRF] surface water layer (ENVO:00010504) within the epipelagic zone...; material: water... | reverse complement strand
AAACTAAATCATATTTGGATTTATTATCTATAGCCTCTTTAGGAAGGCCTTCAACAATTACACCAGGGCAAGTTTTTTTGATTTTATCAAATATTTCATTGTTTAAAGGTTTATTTTCTTTTGGTTCAAGACGTCCCTTTTCTGTCATTGATATTGAAATATTTTCGTTACCTGCAATACTTTGGCAAATACCACATCCTATACATAAACCATTCTCTGTAATGTCTGATAATGAGTTTATAACTGACATAATTATTGATTTAATAAATTTATAATTAATCTTAAAAGTTCTCTTACTTTAGTTTGATTTTTATCATAGATTTTTAGAATTTTATCATACTCCTGACCAGATCCGGTTATGGAATACAAGTTATCTACTTTTTTTAATATTTTATTTGCTGTCATATATTTTAATTTTCTAATGACGGTTGCTCTTGGTATTTCTGAAAGGTCCGATATTGTAGTTGAATTTATGCCCTTTGATGTATCTTTTGCGGTCACAAAATCTGGATAATTAAATCTATCAATTATCTTGGTATTATCCCTCTTATTCCTTAAATTGTAATTATGATTTGATATGCATAAAGCGTATATAAGCGTGCTGTCATAACTTTTAAGAACTGGTAAAAAAGTTCTTATATATTTTAATTGATAATCAAGCACTGTGTTCCAATAATGAGTAAAATTAGCCCTAATTACTCTACTTATATCTTTTGCAGAAAATCTATTTACATTATGTTTGCTGTTAAGATTTTTAGTAACAAGTTGCGTTAAAGCTGAAAAATTATCTAAAAGATTATCAGGTCTTTGATACACAAATGCTTTCTGGTTAATAATAATTTTTTTTGAATTTCTTAAAATCACACCATCTTTACTTAATTCATTTATTTTTCTTCTGGCTGTTTCTTTTGACATGCCTAATGCATCGATTATTTCTTTAATGCTAATTTTTTCTAATATAATTTCATGATTGGAATAAAATTGGTCAAAAGTAACATTATAAAAGTGTCTGTTATAAGTTACAAAAGTTTTATTTACCAAATAGACTAAAATAAGATATTTCTCCATATCCTTAAATGAAGAATAAGCATTTTTCATCCATGAAGTTTGAAAATATAAAAAATAAGTCATAAACTCATTCATATTTTTATCTATAGATTTATTTATTTCTTCTAATTGAACTTGTTGGGAAATGTTAAATGTGTCTTTTACCATTAAGTTAAGTTGTTTTTCTTAATAGTACAACAAATATAATTGATGTTATAAACATTATTAATGCATAAGTAGCAGATGGTATAACAAAAATTGTTTCATCAAATAATTGTGTAGCAACAAAAATAGCTAATGTTCCATTTTGTAAACCAGTTTCAAGAGCTATACATTTTTGTTGTGGTGTGCCAGATGCAAAAAATTTTGCAATCATATATCCTAAAAACATCATTAAAATGTTTAATATAAGTGTAACTTTTCCAGCTTGAGCAAAATAAGATCCCACGTTATCTAATTCTTGGTATATTGCCCCAAATAATGCAACGATAAATAAAATTACTGATATATTTTGTATAAGTTTTACTTTTGCATCAATAAAATTTGTTGCAAATTTTCTAATAAACATTCCAATAATAACGGGTAGAGTAACAACTAAAAACATTTTAACCGCTATTGAAAGTATTGATAAATTTTCTGAAACTAAATCATAATTTAAAAGTTCAATAGATGTAAAAACAATAAATGGTACAGAGATTACACTTATTAAACTAACTACAGCAGTTAAAGAAATTGACAATGCCACATCACCATTAGCAAATTTGGTTAAAACATTTGAAGTAACACCACCTGGTGCTGCTGCAATAATCATAACTCCGATTGCTATTTCTATTGGTGTATTTAAAAATTTTATTAATCCAAATGCAATGAAAGGTAATAAAACTATTTGACAAAAAAAGCCTACTAAAAAATCTTTTGGTGTTTGTAGAACTCTTTTAAAGTCATTAATAGTTAATTCTAAACCAAGGCCCAACATTATTAATGCTAGCAGTAATGGTGCGATAGAAGTTACTATTTCCATGACCCAATATGGACTTTTCACTAACTGAAATCAATAATAGAATTATAAGCTTTGTATTATACCAGTTGCAATACAAGCAACAGCTATAGCTCCAATTATAGCTATGTTACCTTTTTTCTCTTTTTTTTGTTCTACTCTTACTCTACGCAATAAATCGTTAACGTTAACCTTAGCAGCTGAGTTTCTTAATGTGTCTTGAGGGATCTCATTGTTCATTTCAGCTGTTTCAGGTTTATTTCTCATAGTTATATTGAAACCGAAATATGTAAATTTAACAATAGTTTTTTAGTCCAAAGTGAGTTTCTTTAAAAAAGTTTAATATTTTTGAGCTTATAATGAACTTATAATGATTTTAATTAACGTTTTCTATAATGGTTGCTATTCCCATTCCCAGCCCAATACACTGTGATGATAGTGCATATTTCTTATTTTCTCTTCTCAATAATTCAGCAGCTTTACCAGTTATTCTTGCACCAGTAGCTCCAAGTGGATGTCCAAGAGCAAGGGCTCCACCATCTAAATTAACCTTGCTTTGATTTATGCCTAAATCCTTAATGCAAGCTAGCGACTGTGATGCAAAAGCTTCATTTAATTCTACAATATCAATATCATTAATATTAAGATTTGCTCTTTTAAGTGCTTTTTGAGATGCACCTATTGGACCTAGTCCCATTACATCAGGATCACATCCTTGAACAGAAGTAGAAACAATACGAGCTAAAATATCTAAATTATTATCTTTTGCGAATTGTTCTTCACAAATTAAAGTGGTTGCAGCTCCATCTGTTAATGGTGATGACGTTGCAGCTGTAACAGTTCCATTTTGATCAAATGCTAGTTTTAAACCATCAAGTTTTTCCTGGTTGGAGTTAGGTCTAATATTTCCATCAGTTGAACAATTATTGATGGTAGTAATTTCATTTTTAAAATATCCATTTGATTGAGCTTGATGAGCTTTTTGATGACTTGATATTGCAAAATCTTGTTGTTCTTTTCTAGATATATTATATTTTTTTGCAACATTTTCTGCAGTTATTCCCATAGAAAAGTAAACATTTGGATTTTCTGTTTCAGATTTTGGAAAAGGCATTGGAGTAAACCCAGTTGTAACTCTTGTCATGCTTTCAACACCTCCACATATAAAAGCTTTACCAGAACCCATTGCAATTTTACCTGCAGCAATATGAATTGACTCCATAGAAGATCCACACCATCTATTTACTGTCATCCCAGATGTTTTGATATCCATTCCACTTAAAAAAGTTACAAGTTTTCCAATATTAAAACCCTGCTCTCCTTCAGGAAAAGCACATCCAACAATAACATCTTCTATTTCAATAGGATTAATTTTTGTTTTGGAAACCAAATTTTTAATAACTTCTGCAAGCATGATATCCGGCTTAACATCAATTAGATCTCCCTTTCTTGCCATGGTAAAAGGTGAACGAGAATATCCTGCTATTACTGATTTATACATATTAAATTTTAATTCCTGGCATAATATAGCATTTGATTATTTTGGAAACGGTAAAGATGTAACTGTTCCATTTCTTTTTTTTTCATCCAATGTATCTACTAAAACTTTTTGTCCATCATTCCAATAATCTTTTAATATCATAGATAGACCAACATTTTTTTTAATTCTAGGTGAGTAAATTCCTGATGTAATTTCGCCAATTTTTTTATCATCCTCGTTTAAAACTGGTAAAGGTTTGCCTGTTGCAACTATTGGATCTCCATCAAAAATTATTCCTCTCATTCTCTTGTTTACTCCATTATTTATAATTTCAGCTAAAGCTTTTTTTCCGATAAATTCGTGATTGCTATTTCCATTGCAGTATTTGTCTAAATTGCATTCAAAAGGATTATTATCTTTTGTAAAATCATTTCCATAAGACATTAAACCTCCTTCAATTCTATCTATAAGATTTGGACATCCAGGTGAAATATTAAATTTTTTACCTGCCTCCCATATTGTATCCCAAAGTTTTTCACCCATTTCAATTCCATCAAAATATTTTTCAAAACCTTTAAAGTAAATTTCAAAACCATCTTGTTTGCTATATCCTGATCTTGCTATAATTTGTTTTGTTCCATGAAAATCAAGCACTCTATAATTAAAAAATTTAATCTTTCTTATTTCTTCTCCAAAGACAGAACATAACAGTTCTTCTGATTTTGGACCTTGCACGGCTAACGGATAAACATCTGGCTCTTCTATTCTTACATTCAAATTTGACCCTAAAGCAATACCTTTTGCCCACAACAATATGTCAGAGTCTGCTATTGATATCCAAAACATATCATCATCTAATTTTAGTAATACAGGATCATTAATCATCCCAGCATTTTCATCAAGGATAGGTATGTAAAAACACTTACCTGTCTCCATTTTTTGTAAAGATCTAGGTGTTAATTTTTGAACAAGTTTTAATGCATCTGGTCCACTTATCTGTACTTGTCTTTGACATGAAACATCCCAAAGTTGAACATGTTCTGCTAAGTGCCAGTAATCTTCGTAAATTGTATTTTTAAAACCTTTTGGCAATAACATATGATTTACAACAGTAAAATCTGAAACACCCAATTCTTCTACTCTGTTGGTAAACGGAGTACGCCTTATACGCTTAGACATATTTAATTTAATACTTTTAGAAATATTTTCTACTGAACTAGACATATTTATTCTGACCACCAAATAGAATATCCATTAGGTGAAATAATAAGCGGTAAATGGTATTTCTTTACTGGATCTTCCATTTTAAATTTTACTGTAACCTCAGATACTATATTTTTTTTTGAAAAGTAACTGGCTATATCACAAACCATTTCATATTCACATTTGCAATCATCTGGAGTTAAATCCATGTCTTTTAATATCCTTCCACCTTCGTCTGTTTTGCTTTCATAGAATAATTTTTTTTCTCCATTAGAATTAATTTGATAAATTAATACTTTTACGCCACTTGCATGTGTTCCGTTAGTTGAGTCTAATAAATGTGATGATAATGTTGCCATAATTTACTCTATTGAAGCCTTATCTCTTTTGTCGCTAACTGCAGCTACTATTGGACTGATAACGCCTTTAGCTTTTACATTTACGCAAGCAGTCTTACCACTCTCAATTGCTCTTTTTAAAGCTGGAGCAAGCTGATCTCTTTTAGTAACTAATTCTCCGTGTCCTCCAAAGCCTTCGAATATTTTGTGAAAAGGAATGTCTCTAAAATCTGTAGCAAAATGTTTGCCACTTTCAAATAATCTTTCTTGTTGTTGAGATATACAATCTAAACCACCATTATTATCAATTACCACCACTATTGGTTTCTTTTCCTGAAATGCTGCTTCAATTGATAATCCTCCAGATAAAAATGCTCCGTCTCCACTGATTAAAACTACATTAGATTTTGGATGAGTATTTTTTGCAGAAATTGCAAATGGCACTCCCACTCCTAACATACTGAAGGTTCCTGGGTGTAATATTCCTCCAAGTTTTTTTCCTTTTGAACCAGCAATGTTAATTGCAATTTCAGACCAGAAGTGAGTGTTACCTCCATCAATAACTAACCAGTCATTTTCATTCAATGCATCTTGAATATCTAAAGCTAATTGTAATGGATGAATTTTTCCTCCATTTTTTTCTGCTTCTTTTGTTTCTTTACTTAAATCTTCTAAAGATTTATCTACCCATTTTTTCTTCTCTTTTTTATTTTCATCAAACCATTTTTTATCTAAATTCCATTTGTTATTTTCTTTTAATCTAACTAGGGTATCTAAGAAAACTCCAGGATCACATAAAAGATTTATATCTGCAGCTCTATTTAGTTCAATTTCCTCATGCGAACCATTAACACAAACAAGTTTTGTTGTTTCTGGAAATAACGGTGGGTTTCCAAAATTCATTTGATTATCTAATCTAGCGCCTACCATTAACACTAAATCAGATTCATGTAGTGCAAATTTTGATGGTGGATACTGGTGTATGTCGGCAAGACCCATGTAAGAATTTGCTTCTTCTCCTAATAATTTTTGATGATAAGGAATATTAAAAATTGGAATATTTAGATTATTACCTGCAGCTTCTAATTTTTTTTCAGACTCAGACCACCACACTCCATGCCCACCAATTAAAACTGGTTTTTTTGCATTGCATGCTAATTCTAAAACTTCTGTGAGTTGATTTGGATCTGGCCAAGCTTTAGCTATTGGTTTTTTACTATGAGAAAATGGTCTTTCTTCTAAACCAGAATTTTCCGCAAAAGACGAAAACATTATATCCACTGGAACACTTAAATGAACAGCTCCAGGATATCCATTTGTTGATATTCTATATGCTTTGTCTACAAATTCTCGAATTCTAGTTCCATCTGTGATGCTTGCACTATATTTTGTTAAAGGCGCAGCGATTGAAACGTCATCAATTTCTTTAAAACCACCAGAGCCTTGTCTTTTTAAACTACTTGATCCAGTAATAAATATAACAGGAGATCTTTCGCCCCAAGCTTCCATCATTGAAGGAACTGCATTTGCAAAACCTTCTGGACCAACAAGACAAACTGTTGGTTTTCTTGTAATTCTTGTATGACCATCTGCTAGATGACCTGCTATCTGTTCATGAGGACAGTTAATTACATCCATCTGACATTCCATAAATCCTTCTAATGCTGGATTACAAAAACCTCCTGATAAGGTGAAAACTTTTTCAATCCCTTTATCTCTTAGAGCTCTAGCAATTAATGAGCCACCTCTTATTTTTTTATCAGACATTAATTAATACCTTGTATTACCTATAATTTTTTCTGCAACTATTTCTGAAGAAACATCATTAATATCATTTAATCCAACTAATCCAAGAGTAGTACTTGTTTCTTCTTTTAAAATTTCAACAATTCTTCTTAATCCTTTCGCTCCATCTGCACCCGTAGCATACATTACAGGTCTACCAATCATTGTATAATCTGCACCAAAAGCAAGTGCTCGTACTATGTCGCTTCCACTTCTTATTCCGCTATCAAAAATTAGAGGGAAATCGTTTCCTAAAGCTTTTCTTACTAATGGTAAAATATTTATTGCTGCAGTTGCGCTATCTAACTGTCTTCCACCATGATTTGAAACTTGTATTGCGTCAGCACCAGCATCTTTAATTTTAACTGCATCATCTGGGGACATTACTCCTTTAATTATAAGTTTACCCTTCCATTTATCTCTTACTCTTTTTAAAGTATCAAAATCTGTGGTTCCTCTACTCTCTTTTCTTTTGAAAATTCCATCCCCACTTTTCGAAGTCACGTAATTCATAGGCTTAGGAATTCCTTTTAATAAAGTTGATAAAGACCATGTTGGATGTGTAGCAAAGTCAAAAAATTGTTTTGGTCCTATTTTAAAAGGGTAAGAAAAACCATTCTTATCATCTCTTGTTCTTCTTGATAGTACGGGCACATCAACTGTTAAAATTGCAACTTCATAACCTGTCTTCTCAGCTCTATCTAACAGTTCCATTACAAAATCTTCATCTTGAAAAATATATAATTGCATCCATGAATGTCCTTCGGATAACTCATACATTTCTTCTAAAGTTGTTGTTGATGCCATTGATACGCATGTAGGTATATTATTTCTAGCACTCTCTTTAGCTAGCATTGCGTCAGCTCCTGGCCATGATAAATTGGTCATACCCATTGGTGCAAATCCAAAAGGATTATCAAATTGATAATTTAAAAAACTTTTTTTTAGACTTCTTTTTTCTACATTTCTTAAAACTTTAGGCTCTAATCTTATTTGATCGAGTGCTGTGCTATTAATTTCTGAGAGCTTTTCATCTCCTGATGCTCCATCTATAAAATCGAAGACCAATTTAGGAAGTCTTTTTTTTGATAAATCTCTAGCTTCTTTAATGCTAAATATTTTATTACTTGGAATTATGTTTTCACTCATTCAATATTTTTAATATATTCGTTAAGGCTAATTTTGTTTTCTTTATTTACAAAGTAAGCATTATGATTTTTTCTTGCAGAATAAACATCAGATGGTTTTCCGTCAATAAAAAGGACGGCTACACCATCATCAATTGCAAAACCTGAAGGTAATTTGCTGTTTTTGATGTTATTTTCAAATTCATTTATTCGATTTAAATCTGAAGAGTGTGGTGTGCAACTTCCTTCTAGTAAACCAATGCCTTTTAATGGTTGATATCCATTACCTAGAGAGTCTGTTAATATCCATTCAAACCAACAAACTGCTCCCGCACTTACGCCAGATAAAATAATTCCTTTTTCATACGCTTCTTTAAAAATAACTTTAAGATTATTATCAGACCAAAGATTAAGCATATAATTTGTATTCCCTCCTCCGATATAGACAATATTCTGTTCAAATAACCATTTTCTAAAACCATCTAGTTTTTTGGATAAATTAAAATGAGATAATTGATTTTTTTGATTATCAAACCTCTCATAAAATAAGTTAACTTTATATTGATCATCTTTGCTTGCAGTACCTAAAAATCCTATCTTTAAATGTTCTTTGCTAAATTGACTTAAGATAAATTGATCTAATTCACGATCAGAATTGTGAGTAAATCCTCCTCCACCAACTGCTATTATTTTTTTTGTAACTGAACTCACTAACCTTTTATTCCGCTCCAAGGTTCTGGTTTTGTTGGTATTGTTTTGTTTATACCTCTAACTATATCACCTTTTGGGTCATACATTGGTAATGTACAAAGTTCACCTTTATGAATTTTTCCATCAGTACATTTTACTTCAACAATAGAACCTGCGGTTAAATTTTTGTCATTTAAATAAACTATACCTACTCCACATACTTGATATGGAGACCAAGTGCTTGATGTAATTTTTCCAACTTCTTTTCCATTTGAATTAACAATTTCTCCTTTGATCGCGATTCCTTCTTCAACTCTTATTCCCCAACTAAAACATGTTTTGTCTGCTTTGCTTAGAGCATTCTTTCCAATGAAATTTTCTTTATCAAAATCAATAAACTTTCCTAAACCAACTGAGAAAGGGTTTGTGTATTTTGAAAAGTCTTGGCCAGCTGATAAAAGGCCAGCTTCAATTCTTCTGCATCTAAAACCAGGGGTTGCAACTAAAATCATACCAAGTTTTTTACCTTCATTTAAAATTAAATCTCCAACTTTTTCAGAATTGTTTTCAGGTCTAAAATATATTTCCCAACCAAGTTCGTTGGTAAAACCAGTTCTGCTAATTATCATTTTTTCTTTTGCAATTTCAACTTCAAGCCAATCAAAATATTTCCATGTCTTTACAGTTTCTGTGTTAGTTAGTTTCTCTAAAAGCTCCATAGATTTTGGACCTTGCACCTGACTTACCCAAACATCAGGATCTGAAATTTTAACATCTAAACCATCTGAATGAGCCAGATACCAAGAAAATAAATCTCCATCGGCTTGTGCAAACCAATATTTATTTTCTTCAACTCTTAACAGAAGTCCATCAGTAATAATTCCACCATCATGGTAACAAGCAAATTGATATGAACATCTTCCTTTTTTAACTTTTGAAATGTCACGAGGAAATATCTTTTGTAAAAGTTTAAGAGCATCAGGTCCTGAAATTTGAAATGGATGTTCTCCTGTATGTCTAAAAATAATTTCTTGTCTACCTTTCCAATACATCTCATCTGGAGTAGCATTATTTAGCTTTTCCAAAGTCAATCTTCCTGCATAATTTGAGTACTCAGGATCATAAGGTAGTTCTTGATAAGTTAGAGGATGCACTTTAATGGATCTAGCTAATTCTACAGGTCTTACACCCTGTGATTTAAGAGCTTTAATTGAAAATCTGATATTTTTTAAACTATCATGCATATTTTTTTTTTGAAATTTTAATTTATCAATAAAACAAATTTTTCAAAGCTTTAATATGCTTTGGTTTAATTTCACAGCACCCACCAAAAAGTGTCGCGCCTGTATCAGATGATTTTAAAACATAATCTTTAAATACCTCTGGTGTAAATTGATCTGCAATGGATCCATACATGTCACCTGGATTTGTTGTTTTGTAAACCCAATCTTGTGGATTATTTTCTGGAACTTCCTTCCATGCATTTACTTTAAATCCAAATGGTAAATTTTGCTTACTTAATTCAGGAAGTACAAATTTAATCACTTCATTATTTGTACAAGCTGCAATTATTCCACAGCAATTAATATCTTTTGAAATTTTAATTAAATCACTTACAGTCTCACCTGACGGAAGGACTCCTTCTCTGATAAAATGAGCACCAATTAAAATTGGTTTATTAAATTCTCTTAAAGCATCAAAAGCAATTCTTACTTCGCTTATTGAACTTAAAACATCTAAATAAAATATATCAACATGAGAATTTAAAATTTCTGCAGTTTTAAAATGTTCTTCATAAACCTCTTTATCATCAAGCATTTTTTGTGCTGAATAAACAATTCCTTTTGAAGGCATTGATCCTGCTATGATTAAATCTTTTTTTCCAGAATCTTCTTTTGCTTTTTTTGCAAGTAAAGCAGCTTTTAAAAGTGCTTCCTCAAACATATGCACTTTATTAAATTCTTTTAATCTAATTTTTCTTACTGAAAAATTATTTGTTACAATTAGATCTGATCCAGCATCAATAAACTGTTGATGCATTTTAGTAACTAGATGATTATATTTTTCATCAATTAAAGCTGTAGCAGACCAAAGTGCTCCTAAAGGTTTTAAGCCTAAGTCTAATAAAGTTTGTCCACCTCCACCATCTAATATGTATTTTTTATTTTTGTTAAACATTCTAATAATTTTAGTTAATTTTAATCAAAAGTGTGAGTAAAAAGTGAACCTTTTTGACTGTTGCCATATAGAGCCCGAATTGTTAGATTTTCAAAAAAATAAAGTAAACATAGGGGATATATGAATAAACTTTTTAAATTGATATCAGTTTCATTGGTATCATTATTTGTATCGATTTCATTAGGTAACGCATCAAGTGGAGTTTTCAAACTTTCACATGATCTTGGATTTGGAAAAGATACTAACCTAGACGCGATTACTAAGGGTCGTCTATTTCAAGTAGTGATTATGACACAAAATCGTCTTTTAAGAAAAGATCTTAAAGGAAAAACATCTGCAGAGCTTGCAACTGAATGGTCAGGAAACGCTGATGCTACAGAGTGGACATTTAAACTTAGAAAAGGTGTTAAATTTCATGATGGGTCAGACTTCGATGCAGAAGATGTAAAATACTCTTTAATGAGAGTAAAAGATCCAGACATTGGATCTCCTGCAAAAAAAACAATGAGTGCAGTTACAGATATTGAAGTAGTAGACTCACACACTGTAGTAATGAAATTAAATACTTCATTTGCAGATTTTCCACTGAATTTAACAGATTATAGATTAAGAATGATTCCTTCAGGTTCTGCTGACACTATAGGACAAACTGGAATTGGAACTGGTCCATTTATGGTAGAAAAATTTGATGCAGAAGGAACAACTATTCTAAAAGCAAATCCTGATTACTGGGAAGGAGCACCTGGTTTAGCTGAAGTTCAAGTGATAGCAATTCCTGATGGTGAAGCAAGAGTACAAGCACTTCTAACAGGTCAAATTGATATGAATAGATATGTGCCATTCTCTCAGAAGAAGATATTTGATGGTAATTCTAAATTTAATACAACTGTAGTACCAACTGGAAACTGGAGAGGTATGGTTATGAGAACAGATACTGCTCCGTTTGATAACGCAGATGTTAGAAAAGCAGTTAGACTAGCAGTTGATAGACAAGAGCTTGTTGATTTAGTTATGGGTGGAGCTGCAACAGTATCATGTGATACTCCTGTTGCACCTGCTGACCAATACAGATTAAAAATGAAGTGTCCGCAAGACATCAAAAAAGCAAAAAAACTTCTTGCTAAAGCTGGATACGCAGATGGATTTGATATGGTAATTCATGTTTCAACTAAAGAACCTACATGGCCAACTATCGGTGAAGTGTTACAACAACAATTAGCTAAAGCTGGAATTAGAGTTGAAGTTAAAATGACTCCTTCTAAAAGTTATTGGAGTGAAACTTGGATGAAAAAAGCAGTAGCTATGACGCGTTGGAATGAAAGACCAGCAGATAGTATTTTGCATGAAGCTTATCACAGTAGCGCAAAATGGAATGAGTCTTTTTACAAAAGTACTTCTTTTGATAAAAATTTAGCAGATGCTAGAGGTGAGCTTAACTTTAACAAAAGAAGAAAAGCTTACAGAAATGCTCAAAAAACATTATGGGAAGAAAGTGGAACTATGATTCCTTACCACGTATCAAAATTAGTGGTTACTAGTTCAAGAGTTAAAAATCTTGATGAAGTTGAAGTATTCTCAGTTAGATGGCATAAAGTAAAAGTTGACTAATACTTATTAGTTTAAAGGCCGCATTAAGCGGCCTTTAAACACTTTCATTTACTAATAATTAAATTAAAAGATAGGTGCTGAAATTTAATTATGTTTTTTTTAATTATTAAAAGAATTTTATTAGGGTTAATTACATTATTTATAGTATCCCTTATTACATTTGCTGGAACAGAAGTATTACCAGGTGATGCATGTACAACTTATCTTGAACGTGAAGCATATGGTGCAGCCTTAGAGGCTTGTTACAAAAGACTAGGATTAAATATCCCAGCACATGAAAGATATTTAAGTTGGGCTTATAATGTTATTCAAGGTGACTTTGGTTACTCCTTAAGTGGTCAAATGCCAATTAACGAAGTTCTTGGACCAAAAATTAAAAATTCTATGGTTCTAGCGTCAGCTTCAATTTTAATTGGAATACCTATAGCCGTATTATTAGGTATTATTACTGCTCTTTGGAGAGACAAGCTTCCAGATATAATAATTTCTACTATCGCAATATTTTCAATGACAATACCTGAGTTCATAAGCGCTACTTTGTTGATTTTGATAGTTGCAATCTGGTTAGAGTGGTTACCTGGTATTGTAATTGTTCCTACTGATGTCGGTTTCTTTGAATTACTACCAAATATTATTTTACCTGTTGTGGCAATTTCAATGATAATGACTGCTCATATGGCTCGAATGGTTAGATCAAGCGTAATTCAGGTAATGGCTAGTGATTATGTTCAAATGGCAATATTAAAAGGTGTGCCATACTGGAAAATGGTTTTTAAACATGTTTTGCCGAATGCTTTGTTACCAGCAATTAATGTTGTTGCTTTAACAATCGCTTGGCTTCTTGGTGGAGTGGTTGTTACTGAAGTTGTTTTTAATTACCCTG
>ERZ802830.3469-NODE-3469-length-13342-cov-10.702_pt1 | contig 13342 bp, 26 predicted proteins | sample MGYA00345654_ERZ802830 | MGnify/ENA primary metagenome ERZ802830 (study PRJEB30503, sample SAMEA104212375) | marine metagenome | biome: Westerlies Biome; feature: [SRF] surface water layer (ENVO:00010504) within the epipelagic zone...; material: water... | reverse complement strand
ATATCACACAATTCGCATGGTTCAACAGGTCAATGTCAAGATCCGGGAAGAGTTTTTCCTGGAAAAAAGATGGCAGGACATTTAGGTGATAGGAAAAGAACAACTCAAAATTTAGAAGTTATTAGAATCGATTCCCCTAGGAATCTTCTTTTAATTAAAGGAGCAGTTCCAGGTTCAAAAGGATCAGATGTCGTCATAAAACCAGCTGTTAAATCTGTAGGGGACAAATAATGGAATTTAAAATCCTCGATAAAGCAGGTAAAGTATCAAAGAAAACCCATAAAGCATCAGATGCTATATTTGGTAATGATTTCAATGAGTCTTTAATCCATCAAATAGTAACTTCCTACATGAGTAACAGTCGTTCTGTAACCCGTGCTCAAAAAACACGATCAGAAGTTAAGCACAGCACAAGGAAGCCATTCCGTCAAAAAGGAACTGGTAACGCGCGAGCAGGCATGACATCAAGCCCAATATGGAGAAGTGGTGGTAGAGCGTTTCCTAATAGACCAGACGAAAACTACACTCATAAAATAAATAAAAAAGCATACAGAGCTGGCATGAAGTCTATTTTATCTGAACTTGTTAGACAAAAAAGATTATCAATTATTGAAGAGTTTAAAATCGATACGCCAAAACCAAAAAATTTGTTGAGAAAATTAAAACTCTTGGTGTTGAAGATAATGTCCTTGTATTGATAGATGCATTTGATGAGAACTTATATTTATCATCTAGAAATATTACTAATGCATTAGTTGTAGAGGCAAAATATGCTGATCCAGTTAGTTTGGTTCATTTTTCAAAAGTTATTGCAACACCCGGAGCTGTTAAACAACTCGAGGAGATGTTTGCATGAGCGCACTAATTAAGAATACAGATAAGTCATTACAAACAATTTTAGCTCCACAAATAACTGAAAAGGCAACCATGATTGCAGATAAAAATAATCAAATTGCTTTTAAAGTTACAAAGGATGCAACAAAATCAGAAGTTAAAATGGCTATAGAGACCATGTTTAAGGTTGAAGTTAATTCAGTAAATATTTTGAATATTAATGGAAAAACTAAAAGATCTCGCACAGGCATGGGTAAGAGAAATGATTGGAAGAAAGCATATGTTTGCTTGAAACCTGGTCAAGAAATTAACTTTACGGGTGAATAAGGAGAATTAAATGGCTATTATTAAAGTAAAACCAACCTCACCTGGAAGACGTGGACTTCAAAAAGTAGTAACAGAAGGACTTCATAAAGGTAAGCCTTTTGCACCTCTACTTAGAAAGAAAAAACAAAGTGCGGGCCGAAACCATCACGGGAAAATTACTGTAAGGCACATTGGTGGTGGACATAAGCAACATATTAGAATAGTAGATTGGAAAAGATCTAAAGATAATATTCCTTCAACAGTTGAAAGAATTGAATATGATCCAAATCGATCTGCACATTTAGCTCTTTTATGTTATGCCGACGGAGAAAGAACATACATTATAGCTCCTAAAGGTTTGTCTGCTGGTGACAAGTTAATGAGTGGTATAGAAGCGCCCTTTAAAGAAGGTAATTCACTACCTCTTAAAAATATACCTGTTGGTAGTACGATTCATTGTGTTGAGCTTAAACCTGGTAAAGGTGCTCAAATAGCACGTTCAGCTGGAACTTCGGTTCAATTATTAGCTAGAGAAGGTGCTTATGCACAACTTAGATTAAAATCTGGAGAGGTAAGAAAAGTACATGTAGATTGTAAAGCAACTCTTGGTGAGGTTGGGAATGATGAACATTCATTAAGAGCTATTGGAAAAGCGGGTGCTACAAGGTGGCGTGGGATTCGTCCTACTGTTAGAGGTGTTGTAATGAACCCTGTAGATCATCCACATGGCGGCGGCGAAGGAAGAACCTCTGGTGGACGTCATCCTGTAAGTCCTTGGGGCACTCCAACCAAAGGCTTTAGAACAAGAAATAATAAACGAACTGATAATATGAGAATCAGTCGAAGACCATCAAATAAAAGGTAAAAATTTATGTCGAGATCGATAAAAAAAGGACCATTTGTAGACGCTCATCTTGCTAAAAAAGTTGAGGCAGCAGCTGAAATAAGAGATCGTAAACCAATTAAAACTTGGTCAAGGAGATCCACAATTCTTCCCAATTTTATCGGTTTAACAATTGCGGTTCACAATGGTAGACAGCATGTACCTGTTTTAATCGTAGAAAATATGATTGGTCATAAACTAGGTGAGTTTGCAGCAACTAGAACATTTAAAGGCCACTCAGGCGATAGAAAGGTAAAGTAAATTATGGCTAATGAAGTTTCAGCAATTTTAAAAGGTGTACGTATCTCCCCACAGAAGGCGAGGTTAGTTGCAGATATGATAAGAGGTAAGAAGGTTGATAATGCTATTAATATGCTCACCTTTAGTCCAAAAAAAGGGGCAGAGATTATGAAAAAAGTATTGGAATCCGCCATAGCTAACGCTGAGCATAATAATAGTGCTGATATAGATGATCTTAAAATTAAAACAATATATGTAGATAAAGGGGCAACCTTAAAACGGATTCGTGCGCGAGCAAAAGGTCGTGCAGCGAAGATTCAAAAACAAACAAGTCATATTACATTGACTGTGGGAAGCTAGAGATAATTATGGGTCAAAAAATTAATCCAATAGGCTATCGTTTGGGAGTAACCAAAAATTGGTCCTCAAAATGGTATGCAAATTCAAAAAACTTTTCGGTCTTTTTGCAAAATGATATAAAAGTTAGAGAATTTCTTAATAAAAAACTTGCAAATGCTGCAGTAAGTAAAATTGTGATCGAAAGACCAGCTAAAAATGCAAAAATTACTATTTATTCAGCAAGACCTGGGATTGTAATTGGTAAAAAAGGTGAAGATATTGAAACTTTAAGATCAAGTTTGCAGAATCTTATGGGTATTCCAGTCCAATTAAATATTGAAGAAATTAGAAAGCCTGAGGTTGATGCATCGCTAATAGCACAAAGTATTGCCCAGCAACTTGAAAAAAGAGTTATGTTCAGACGTGCTATGAAAAGAGCAATGCAAAATGCGATGAGATTAGGAGCTCAAGGTATAAAGATTATGAGTTCAGGAAGGCTTAATGGCATTGAGATTGCGAGATCAGAGTGGTATCGAGAAGGAAGAGTTCCTCTTCATACATTAAGAGCTGATATAGATTACGGTGTTGCAAGAGCTCAAACAACTTATGGAATTATTGGCATCAAAGTGTGGATTTTCAAAGGCGAACGCTTTGAGGAACCAACAAAAATTATTAAAGATAACACTGAGCAAAATGAAGAGATAAAAGATACTCCTGTAAAAAAGACTATAAAAGAAGCCGTTGCATCAAAGACCAAAAAGGTCTCTGAAAAACTTAAAACAGTTGTTAAGGCTCCAACTAAAGCAAAAGTAGAAGCTAAGCCAAAGGCTCCAGCTAAAGCAAAAGTAGAAGCTAAGCCAAAGGCTCCAGCTAAAGCAAAAGTAGAAGCTAAGCCAAAGGCTCCAGCTAAAGCAAAAGTAGAAGCTAAGCCAAAGGCTCCAGCTAAAGCAAAAGTAGAAAAAAAATCTATAAAAAAACAAGATAAGGTTCTTGAGAAAAAGTCTTCTAATGATAATGAGAAAGATGAGGCATAAAAATGTTACAGCCAGCTAGACAAAAATACAGAAAACAACATAAGGGCAGGAACAGAGGTATTGCTTCAACTGGTAACAAGGTAAGTTTTGGTGAATTTGGCCTAAAAGCAATTGGAAGAGGAAGAATTACAGCGCGTCAAATAGAAGCTGCTCGGAGAGTGATGACAAGACATATTAAAAGAGGGGGTCGAATTTGGATAAGAATATTTCCAGATAAGCCAATTTCCAAAAAACCAGCTGAAGTAAGAATGGGAAAAGGTAAAGGTAGCGTTGAATTTTATGTTGCAGAGATTCAGCCAGGAAAAATGTTATATGAGATGGATGGTGTATCTGAGGATTTAGCTCGTGAAGCATTTAGATTGGCTGCAGCAAAGTTGCCATTATCAACAACTTTTGCTTCTCGTCATATAGGCGGATAAAGGGAAATTATGAAAGCTATAGATTTAAGAAAAAAAAGTATTGATGATTTGGGTAAAGAATTAGTTGAATTGCGAAAAGCACAATTTAATTCTCGTATGCAAATTAGCACTCAACAATCTAGCCAAAATGACCAGCTAGGTAAGATTAAGAAAGACATAGCAAGAGTGAAGACAATTCTTGCAGAAAAAGCGAGTGAGAAATAATGGGTGAAACACAAAAAATTACAAGAACACTTACTGGAAAAGTTGTAAGTAACAAAATGGATAAGACGGTTACCGTATTAGTACCCAGATCTGTAAAACATCCTTTAATTGGAAAGGTAATTAGATTATCTAGTAAATTTCATGCTCATGATGAAAAAAATGAATTAGGTGAAGGAGATATGGTTGAAATTACTGAAAGTAAACCAATATCTAAGCATAAGTCGTGGGTTGTTACAAAGGTCGTCTCAAAGGCGAGAACCATTTAAAGGTTTAAAAACTTGAGCTATTTTATTAAATAACATATAATTCTGCTCTTTTGGCGCTCTTAAAAATGAGCTAGCGCCCCAATACTGACCGTTGCGGAAGACTTTTTGTCTAAATAAGAATTAAGCGGATTAAGTTGGAGATATATTTCATGATACAAATGCAAACTAGGTTAGAAGTTGCCGATAACACAGGCGCACGCAATGTTATGTGTATAAAAGTCTTAGGTGGTTCAAAAAGACGATACGCAAGTATTGGAGACGTCATAAAAGTAACTATTAAAGATGCAGCACCGCGTGGCCGTGTAAAAAAAGGTGAGGTTTATGATGCTGTCGTTGTAAGAACAGCAAAAGGAGTTCGAAGGACTGACGGTTCGTTAATTAAATTTGATGGTAACGCAGCTGTACTTCTTAACAATAAGTATGAGCCAATTGGAACTAGGATATTTGGACCAGTTACTCGAGAATTAAGAACAGAGAGGTTTATGAAGATAGTTTCATTGGCCCCAGAAGTTATTTAGGAACATAAGAATGAATAAAATTCGTAAAGGCGATACAGTAATTATCAATGCTGGTAAAGATAAAGGAAAGCAAGGTATTGTGTTGAAGCTCGATGGGGGAAAAGTTCTGGTAGAGGGTTTAAATATGGTTAAGAAACATACAAAACCAAATCCATCTAAAGGTGATCAGGGGGGCTTGATCAATAAAGAAATGCCCATTCAGATATCTAATATAGCTATATATAACAATGCTTTAAAAAAGGCAGACAAAGTTACTTTTAAAGAACTTAAGGACGGAAAAAAAATCCGTATTTTTAAATCTAATCAAGAAGCAATAGACGTTTAGGAAAAATATTATGGCTAGATTGAGAGAATTTTATAATGACACTGTGATTAAAAGTCTAAGCAAAGAGTTTAATTACAAGTCACCAATGCAGGTTCCTCGCATTGAAAAAATTACTTTGAATATGGGTGTTGGCGAGGCAGTCGGCGATAAAAAAGTACTTGAGCATGCAGTTGCTGATATGGAAAAAATGGCAGGCCAAAAACCTATTGTTACAAAAGCAAAAAAATCAATTGCAACTTTCAAAATCCGTGATGATTATCCTGTGGGATGCAAGGTAACTTTAAGAAAAGATCAAATGTATACCTTCCTAGATCGTCTTATTAATATCGCAATACCTAGAATTCGTGATTTTAGGGGAATATCTTCAAAGTCATTTGATGGAAGAGGAAATTATAATATGGGTATAAAAGAGCAGATTATTTTCCCTGAAATTGAATATGACAAAATTGATGCACTGAGAGGAATGAATATTACCATTACAACTACAGCGAAAACTGACGAAGAAGCTAGGGCTTTATTGACTGCTTTTAGTTTTCCATTTAGAGGATAGACAAAGTTATGGCTAAATTATGTATGACTGAAAGAGAAATCAAAAGACGAAAAATAGTAGAAAAATATAAGGCTAAGCGTAAAGCTTTAAATGAAATTATTAATAACTCAAGTGCAACTAACGAGGAAAGAATGGAGGCTAGACTTAAATTACAAAATCTTCCAAGAAATTCAAGTCCCGTAAGATTAAGAAATCGTTGTGCTTTAACGGGCCGCCCAAGGGGTGTTTATAGTAAATTTGGTATTGCCAGAGGAAAGCTTCGCGATCTTATGATGTTCGGTGAAGTTCCAGGCGTTACAAAAGCAAGTTGGTAAGGGAGATAAGAATATGAGCATGAATGATCCAATTGCCGATATGTTAACTCGTATCAGAAATGGTCAGATGAGAAATAAAGTTTCAGTTGCGATGCCAGCCTCGAAAATTAAATCAGCTATTGCAGCTGTTTTAAAAGATGAGGGTTATATTGAAAATTTTGCATTAAATGATAGCTCGGGTAAACCTTCCTTAGTTGTTGACTTAAAATACTATGCTGGCCAACCAGTTATAGAAAAAATTGAAAGAATAAGTAAGCCAGGTTTAAGAATTTATAAAGATAGCCAAAACTTACCTAAGGTAATGAATGGGCTTGGAGTAGCAATATTGACTACTTCCAAGGGTGTGATGACTGATCATAAAGCAAGAGCTGCTGGAATCGGTGGCGAAGTGCTCTGTTACGTAGCTTAGGGGAAATATATGTCAAAAGTTGCAAAAAATCCGATAAGTATTCCTGACAATGTTGAGGTAAACATATCTGATAATTTAGTAAGTATTAAAGGACCTCTTGGCCAACTCGATCAGCATTTAACGGGCGATGTAAAGATAAACGAAGCTGATAAAATTTTGACTTTTACTGCTGTTAAGCAAACTAAGCATTCAAAAGCTATGTCAGGCACAATTCGTGCTCTTGTGAACAATATGATTGAAGGTGTTTCTAAAGGTTTTGAAAAAAAACTTACGTTAATCGGAGTTGGATATAGAGCTTCAGCGCAAGGTAATAAATTGAATTTAGAGTTGGGTTTTTCACATCCCATTGTACATAATTTACCTGAGGGTGTTTCAGCACAAACGCCATCTCAAACTGAAATTGTTTTAAAAAGTTCAAATAAACAATCCGTTGGACAGGTAGCAGCAGAGATAAGATCTTATAGGCCTCCAGAGCCATATAAAGGTAAAGGTGTCAGGTATTCCGATGAGTATGTAGTTATTAAAGAAGCTAAAAAAGCATAAGGACAAAAAATGAGTACATCAAACCGAAGATTAAAAAGAGCAAAAAGGTCCAGAGTTAAAATGGCAGAGCTAAATGTAACTCGTTTGACTATTTATAGATCAAATTCCAATATTTACGCTCAAATTATTGATGGAGAAAATAATAATGTAATTGCTACAGCTTCAACTACGGAAGCAGCAGTTAAAAAATCACTAAAAAATACAAGCAATAAAGAAGCGGCAATAGCAATTGGTAAAAGAATTGCAGAAAAAGCTGTTAAAGCAGGAGTTAAAAAGATTGCATTTGATAGATCTGGATATAAATATCATGGACGTATTAAGGCTCTAGCTGAATCAGCGAGAGAGAATGGTTTAACTTTCTAAAAATAAAATTGGAATAATAATGGCACAAGACAGACAAGAACAGAACCAAGACGGATTAAGAGAAAAAATGATCACCGTTAATCGCGTTACTAAGGTGGTAAAGGGTGGTCGTATTATGAGCTTTGCGGCTTTGACTGTTGTAGGTGACGGTGATGGTGCAATTGGGATGGGTAAAGGTAAAGCACGTGAGGTTCCTCTAGCAGTCCAAAAGGCTATGGATGAAGCTAAAAAAGGTATGTTAAAGGTAAATTTAAATAACGGCACTCTTTACCATTCTGTTATTGGTCGTCATGGGGCAGCCAAGGTATTTATTCAACCTGCATCTGAGGGTACAGGAATAATTGCTGGTGGAGCTATGCGGGCTATTTTTGAGGTTATGGGAGTTACAGATGTTCTTGCTAAATGTATTGGGTCAGCGAATCCTTATAACGTGGTAAGAGCTACATTAAATGGTCTTGCTTCAGTAAACAGCCCATCTGAAGTTGCTGCTAAACGTGGTAAAACTGTAGAAGAAATTAGAGGATAAATAATGGCCAAAGATACAACGGGAAATGTGAAAGTCACATTAATTAAAAGCACTATTGGTAAAAAAGCCTCGCATAAGGCAACCGTCATTGGATTGGGCCTTAGAAAAATTAACCATACCGTAGAACTTAAAGATACCCCTGAGATTCGTGGGATGATCAAATCAATCAATTATCTTCTTAAAGTAGAGAATTAATATGAGACTAAATACAATTAAACCAGCACAAGGTTCTAAAAGAAATGCCCGAAGAGTAGGTAGAGGAATAGGTTCCGGTTTTGGTAAAACAGCTGGAAGAGGACATAAAGGACAACATTCAAGAGCTGGAGGTTTTCATAAAGTTGGATTTGAAGGTGGTCAAATGCCCATTCAAAGACGATTACCTAAAAGAGGTTTTAGGTCACTATCCAAACCTTATAATGCGACAATTAGAACAAGTGAATTAAATAAATTAGATGCTGGTAAAGTTGATTTGCTTACACTTAAATCTGCAAATTTAATCCCTGAGATTTCATTAAACGTGAAAGTATACTTATCTGGTGTTGTAAATAAGAAGTTTACACTCGAGGGTATAGCTTTTACTGCAGGTGCTAAAAAAGCAATTGAAAAAGCTGGCGGTAAAGTTCAGGAAGTTAAAGAGGTCTAATTTGGCTCAAGATAGTACATTTGGTGCAATTAGTAAAATGGGGGAACTGAAAAGTCGCCTTCTTTTTTTGTTAGGAGCATTAGTTATTTTTCGATTAGGTGCCCATATTCCAGTACCGGGAATTGATCCGATGGAATTAAAAAAATTATTTGACTCTCAAAGTGGTGGCATTCTAGGTATGTTCAATATGTTTTCTGGAGGAGCTCTTAGTCGGTTTACTGTTTTTGCATTGGGAATAATGCCCTATATTTCAGCATCTATTATTATGACGCTTGTTTCATCTATGAATGCTCAATTAAAAGAGTTGAAAAAAGAGGGGCAAGCTGGACAAAGAGTTATAACTAAGTATACGCGTCAACTCACAGTCGTTTTAGCAACCTTTCAAGCTCTTGGCATAACAATAGCTTTAGAATCACAGCCAGGCTTAGTTCTTGATCCTGGTTTAATGTTTAGATTTACTGCCATGATAACCCTGGTTAGCGGCACTATGTTCTTGGTGTGGTTAGGTGAACAAATAACTGAAAGAGGTATTGGGAATGGTATATCTATGATTATTTTTGCAGGAATAGTTGCCGGACTTCCAAGTGCTCTTGGTAATACATTAGAATTAACAAGGACTGGAGCTTTTTCAATACCACTTGTATTTTTTCTTCTAACCGCCGCAATACTAGTTACTGCATTAGTTGTTTTCGTTGAAAGAGGTCAAAGACGAATCACAATTAACTATGCAAAAAGACAAGTTGGAAATAAAATGTATGGTGGTCAATCAAGCCATCTTCCATTAAAAATTAATCAAGCGGGTGTTATACCAGCAATTTTTGCTTCAAGTGTAATATTATTTCCTGCAACTATTGCTGGATGGTTTGGAACTAATGAAAATTTATTTTGGTTGAAAGATATTGGCGCTGCAATATCCCCTGGACAACCTTTTTATATTTTATTGTTTGCAGCAGCTATAATTTTCTTTGCTTATTTTTATACTGCTATCACCTTTAACCCGACAGAAACTGCAGATAATTTAAAGAAAGGTGGGGCATTTGTTCCTGGAATTCGACCTGGAGAACAAACTGCAAAATATATCGATACTATAGTTGGACGCTTAACACTTGTCGGGGCAATTTATGTAACTCTAGTATGTTTAATGCCAGAATTCTTAATTTTAAAATTTAATACCCCATTTTATTTTGGAGGAACTTCTTTGCTCATTATTGTAGTTGTGACAATGGATTTTATGACACAAGTACAATCGCAAATGATGTCTTATCAATATGAGGGATTATTAAAGAAAGCTAACTTTAAAGGTAGCCCAGGAGGAATGCGGTAATGGCAAAAGAAGATACCATTGAAATGGAAGGAGAGATCCTTGAAAACTTACCAAATGCAACCTTCAAAGTTAAATTAGAGAATGGCCATGAAGTACTTGGCTATATATCTGGAAAAATGAGAATGAATTATATTCGTATATTACCTGGAGATAAGGTTACCGTAGAAATGACGCCTTATGATTTAACAAAGGCAAGAATAACCTTTAGGGCAAAATAATTTTTGGAAAGAGGATTTATATTATGAAAGTTTTAAGTTCGTTAAAATCGGCAAAGGTTAGAGATAGAGATTGCCAAGTCGTTCGTCGAAAAGGCAAGGTATATGTTATTAACAAAAAGAAACCTAGATTTAAGGCTAGACAAGGTTAATTTTCATTGTTATATCAATGAAAACTAGTTATAATTTAAGGCTTTACAAAAAATAAGTCGTTTTTTTATTGGAGTAAATTATGGCCCGTATTGCAGGCGTAAACGTATCAGATAATAAGCATACCGAAATTGCATTAACTGCAGTTTTTGGTATAGGTAGAATAACAGCACAAAAGATATGTGCGACTGTTGGTGTTAATAAATCGACGAAAATTAAAGATTTAAATGAATCTGAAATAGAAAAAATCCGTAATGAAATAGATAAATTTATGGTGGAAGGTGACCTTCGAAGAGAAGTATCCATGAACATTAAAAGATTAATGGATTTAGGTTGTTACAGAGGCCAAAGGCACAGAAGAGGACTTCCGGTTCGAGGTCAAAATACTAAAAATAATGCTAGAACTAGAAAAGGCCCAGTAAGGGCTATCAGGAATTAATTAAGGATATTTTTGAATGGCAAAAGCAAACGTAAGAATAAAAAAGAAAGTTAAAAAGAATGTCTCAGAGGGTATAGCTCACGTTCACGCGTCATTCAATAACACTATCATTACAATAACAGATAGACAAGGAAATGCTCTATCTTGGGCAACATCTGGAGGAGCTGGTTTCAAAGGATCAAGAAAGAGTACTCCTTTTGCAGCACAGGTAGCTGCTGAAACTGCTGGAAAAGCAGCACAAGAATTTGGTGTAAAAAATATCGAAGTAAGGATTAAAGGCCCTGGCCCTGGAAGAGAGTCATCTGTAAGAGCATTAAACGCAGTGGGTCTTAAAATTACAAGCATTCAAGATGTCACTCCCGTGCCTCATAACGGTTGTAGACCACCGAAAAAAAGAAGAATTTAATCTTTAGTAGTCAAAAAAATAATTAGGAGAGTTAAGTTGGCTAGAAATTTGGATCCAAAATGTCGTCAATGTAGAAGAGAGGGCGAGAAATTATTTCTCAAAGGTGAGAAGTGCTTTACTGACAAGTGTGCGATTGAAAAGAGGAACTACCCACCCGGGCAACATGGCCAAAGAAGATCATCAAGGCTTTCGGATTATGGTGTTCAACTAAGAGAAAAACAAAAACTTAGAAGAATATATGGTGTTTTAGAAAAGCAATTTAGGAGCTATTATGCTGAAGCTGATAGAAAAAAAGGTATTACAGGTGAAAATCTCTTACAACTACTAGAATCCAGATTAGATAATGTTGTTTACAAAATGGGTCTTGGAGCATCAAGAACTGAATCAAGGCAAATTGTTAAGCATAATGCAATATTAGTGAATGGTAAAAGAGTTAATATACCATCTTATCAAGTTGCACCTGGAGACGAGGTATCGGTAGTCGAATCTTCAAAAAATCAGTTAAGGATTAAAGGTGCAATTGAAGCAGCACAAGAAAGAGGTTTTCCTGAATGGGTAGAGGTTGATGTTAAAGCCTTTAAGGGAACATTAAAAAATAAGCCATTAAGAGATGATTTACCTTCAACGATTAATGAATCATTAGTTGTTGAGCTTTACTCCAAATAATACTTTTAGGAACTAATAAAGGATATCTATGCAAAATAGCCCTACTGAATACTTAAAACCAAGAATTGTTGATGTTGATATTGTAAATGATCAAAGAGCAAAAGTTGTTTTGGAGCCAATGGAGCGTGGGTTTGGTTATACTCTTGGTAATGCTCTAAGAAGAGTATTACTTTCTTCAATTCCTGGATATGCTATTACTGAAGTTAAAATTGACGGAGTAGTTCATGAATACTCAACTCTTGAAGGTGTTCAAGAGGATGTTGTTGATGTGCTTCTCAATTTGAAAAAAGTTGCATTAAAAATTCACGAGGGGACAGAGGCAACTATTACATTATCTAAGTCAGAGGAAGGTCCGGTAACTGTCGCAGACTTTGATGTTGGTCATAGTGTTGAGGTTGTAAATCCAGAACATGTCATAGCTCATCTGAATAAAGGTGGTAAATTAAATATTGAAGCTAAAGTTGAAATGGGGAGAGGCTATCAACCTGTACCTCAAAGACGAAAGGGTCCCCAAGAGGACAGTACATTAGGTTACATTATGATTGATGCATCATTTAGCCCAATAAATAAAGTAAGTTATTTTGTTGAAAGTGCCCGTGTTGAACAAAGAACAGACTTAGATAAGCTTATATTAGATGTTGAAACTAACGGTGTTGTTGATGCTGAACAGGCAATAAGAGATGCAGCTAGAATTTTGATGGGTCAGCTATCTGTTTTTGCTAATCTAGAGAGTGAATTAACTGAAGTTGAGGTCCAACAGGCACCACAAATAGATCCAGTATTACTTCGACCTGTTGATGATTTAGAACTAACTGTAAGATCAGCAAATTGCTTAAAAGCTGAGAGTATTTATTATATTGGTGATTTGATACATAGAAATGAAAGTGATTTATTAAAAGCACCTAATTTAGGAAGAAAATCTTTAAATGAAATTAAAGACATCCTTTCATCAAAAGGATTATCTTTAGGAATGAAAGTAGAAAATTGGCCACCAGCAGGTGCTGACAAAGTATAACTGATAGAATTTGGAGTAATGAGATGCGTCACGGAAAAAGCCATAGAAAGCTAAATAGAACCAGCAGTCACAGAAAAGCAATGTTTAAGAACATGGCATCATCTTTGCTTAAACATGAAATTATTAGAACTACATTACCAAAAGCAAAAGAGCTAAGAAAGATAACAGAACCTTTAATAACATTAGGAAAAGTTTCTTCCGTTCATAATCAGCGTATAGCATTTGGAAAATTAAGGGACAGAGAAATTGTATCTAAATTATTTGGAGAAATTGGACCAAGATATAATTCAAGAAATGGTGGTTATACAAGGATACTTAAATGTGGTTTTAGGAAAGGTGACAATGCTCCAATGGCATATATAGAGCTTGTTGATAGACCTGAAGAAAAGCAAGAAGTAATTGCATCTAAAC
>ERZ802830.3468-NODE-3468-length-13344-cov-32.5417_pt1 | contig 13344 bp, 18 predicted proteins | sample MGYA00345654_ERZ802830 | MGnify/ENA primary metagenome ERZ802830 (study PRJEB30503, sample SAMEA104212375) | marine metagenome | biome: Westerlies Biome; feature: [SRF] surface water layer (ENVO:00010504) within the epipelagic zone...; material: water... | reverse complement strand
AATGCAGATGCCACCAGCAGCCTGACAGATGATAACACCATCGCCGGCGATACGGACGCGGCTGTCGAGACCGGCACCCCTGCCGCGGCAGATGATAATGATCCGGAAAACACTGCCTCATGACCCAGCGACGCACCATTCAGATGGCCTTATTACTGCTATGCGGCGTCAGCCTTTCGGCCTGCCCGACAGAGCGGTTCCGGCACGAAACATATAAATGCAATAGCAGCAGCTTTGATATTGCCGAAATCATATTAAATAACACCGGCGTCGGTGATGATGCGACGATCGTCGGCTATGGAGGCGAGAAAAAGGTCGAAATTCAATCATCCAGCCGTTCGTCAATTGGCATGACATCAGGTGATGTGAAGATCATGATTGCCCGCGAAACCGGCAAGGTGACGGTCAAGCGCGGCAACCGCTATGCGGTGCTGTCCTGTTCTAAATCGGTATTTACCATGTGATCAATGTCCCACGGTCAGCGTTTTGATGACCCGTGAAATTTCACAATCGCGGTGGCTTCGTCTTCGGCAAGCCCGGTGGCGAGTGTAATTTCCTTGGCATCGGCACCGCCACGGGCCAGATCAATCGCTTTTGTCAGTTGGCTTTCACCACCCATGGTTTCCGCCATACGTACCAACTCTTCCTTACTATGTTGATAATTCTCAAGAAGTTCAGCAGATTGCGCTTCCAGAATTTGCAGTCTGTTGGCAACCGATTCAAGATTCAGATTAGTTCGAACAAAACTTTCATGCAGATGCGACAAGCTGTCAGACATGGCGCGCAGCTGCTCAAGCGACCGACGTTGACGTGCCAGCAATGTTGCGAACACAATGGCCGCCAGCACAATCAGTACAGCCGCGACAGATATCAGGTTGGTGGGGTTTTGTATCAGGTCAACAAAATTTAACATATTTCACATTACCGCTGCGTAAACCGGCGTGGCGGCTTACAAATCATCTGATGTGAGTATGCGTCTTAATCCGACTGCTCGGCAATATATTTTTGCAGGTCAGTCGGAATGGCGGCTTTTGTTTCAGCCTGTTTTTGCAATTTGGCCAGCCGCTCAACAACTGCCGCTACACGCGTTTTATCCTGCTCCGAAAGGGCACCAGCCGCCGCAAAAACGCCGGCCTGAGCATCGAGATAGGCGTGTAAACTGTCACAGCCAGCTTTGAAATCTGCCGAAGACTGCGCAGGCGCTTGTAGCGCGTCAAGCATTTGCTCAACACGCTGTAAAATATCACCGATGTTGTTCGTATCAGACATATCAAATGCCCGTTACGAGTTCTTCATTTCCTTGTACGCCTCTAAAAGAGCGTCTGAAATGCGATCAAAATCAATCGGATATTCGCCACGTTTGATAGCGTCTTTAATCCGATTCACATTGGCCTGATCAATTGGCGCCGATGCTGCCATTTCTTTTATCGCAGACATATTTTCAGCTGATTTCAGCTCGACACTGTCCTTTGCCGGAGCAGCTATCGCTGACTTGCTTGCTGGTTGTGGCGCCGCATTCGCAGTATTCGCCTTTCTTGGCTCCATGCGGCTTAGGCTGTTTTTAATAATTTCAACCATCTTAGTTGACCTCCATAAATTCGTTAACGACGTGCTGTGCAGATTATTTAGCTTTTATACGAATTTTTTTTGCGGAAATTGCGACACCCTCGACAACAAGCCCGCTTGAGTTATTTTTGACTTTAACGCGTTCACCAAGCTGCGCGTCAGCGATGGCAATGCCAGCGCTCACAACCGTTACCGGGCCAATTTTTGACTCGATAATGACAGATTGATCCTTCTGGATGACATAGTCAAACTCAAGATGCCGGCTCCGAACGATTTGGTTAATATTGATCGCCCGTTTCGCCTTGCGGCCAACAACATCGTCAATATCACGAAAATACCCGACGCCCGGATTGGCATCACGCTGCACAAGCATCACATCATCAGCACTGATCATTTCCCCGCGCTGCATGCTTTTCGTCAGCACAACAAATTTGGCAAGCCGGGCGGCATTCGTCTGCGGCGCCACCGGATCAGGCTGATCAGCAAAAACCTGACCAATCTGTGTCCTGACAGCAATCTTAAAGCCATCCGCATCCGGACAGGTTAAACGCACCGTTTTGTAGCCCCCAAACATTGGGGTGACCTCTAATGGCGCGGTGCAGGCCCGAAACCGCCGGTTATCTGAAATCACCGGGGCGCTCTGCAAGCCACGCGACATCAGCACTGTTCGCACATGATCTTTCAACTGGGCACCACTGACCGTTTCGCCGGCTGTGGCCGGTGCCATCGCCCCAGCAGCCAACACCAGACCGACTGCGGTCAGCGCCCTACCCACCAAAAAAGAAAATTTCATTCTGCCGTCCACCATATGTGTCGTTTTGCTGGGGTTTGTCTTTTTTACCAACGGCCAAAGCCTGAATTTGGTTCACCGATGGTAAATGCAATGTTTTGTCAGCATATAAAAAATTCGGGTTGGCGCGGACAAATGCATGCCGGTTAAATTGCACGATTGCCAGTTCGACAAATGTCATATTCAAACCGCTGCCGCCATAATAGGCCTGCATGATATGGCCCAGCGTTTCATCCGCCATCACTTTATGCGATTGACTGTAATTCGGATCCATCCGAAACGGATGGTTGCTGGCTTCGCCGGTCAATTCATCGCTGCCACCACGCTGACTATATTCCAACACAACGATCGGTTCAGCCGTCGCTGTGGTCACGCCTGCCAGCAGTAATGACATAATCAAAACAGTAAAACGCATCAGTTAAACTCCAAAAAAGTCACTTGCTGGCCATCCAGTTCAGCCAGTTTACGCTGCCGGTTGAGCGGCATCAATGTGGCTCCATTGGCGTTTACCTCGGTCACCCGCAAAATTGTCCAGGGTGTCATGTTCCCCGATACAACAGCCAGATGGTTAACCCCAAGCCCCTGCCGTGCCCCGATCGTCACATGCAATCCGTTTTTCCGCGCAGCCATGGTTGCAGATAATGGCAAACACAGCATTTTTTCAGATAAGACAGTCGCATGGGTGCCAACAAGTTGAAATAACGCCGCATGGATTTCAGACCGCTTTGGTGCGGTTAGGGCGCTAATTGTCCGGCTTATCGATGTGCCGCCAATTGGAATGCGCGCAGAATGTGTAACATCGCCAAGCATCTCATAACGGCTGCCAGTAAAGATGTGACTGGTCAGTGTCACCTCCAGAAACTGCTGTTGATGCGTTTCTCTGGTTACTCGGCTGGTGTTGAGATTAACTTTGGTGGTAAACGCAAAATCACCGTCAGCCACATTCGGCTGGGATGAGGTAAGCGCCGCATAATTGTAGCGCTTATCGCCCTGCGCGGCGGCGGCGTCGAGTTTGGTGCCGGCATGATTGGTCAAGGTGAATTCTGGCTGTGCGGCCATCCGGCTATACAGTTCAAGCACCATCAGTTGCGGTGTTGTTGACATCCACCCGGGCACCTGACGTGTAACCATGAATTCAGGGGCGAACATGCTGACATGGCCAACCGTACGGTTTTGACACCCAGTGCGTTCAACCGTGCCAATCGCCGCCTGCACAGTGACCTGATAATGCAGATCATCATGCGCTTCGTCGATGATGTTATAGTCGAGAATGTTAGATGACGGGCGCACCACAAAATGATCATCCAGTGATGTATCCGCCTGTACCGAGCTAAATCCATTAATCTTGGCACCACCGGACAGCGCCGCCAGATACAGCGCGTCTTCCAATGCTGCATTTTTGGCTTCATTCAGAGCGTCGCTATGCGCAATGACCGCCCGTCCGGTTGCGGTGATCATCCGCAACTGGTCGTCTGCGGCCTGCACAGCACCACTCAGCATTATAAAAATGAACAGGCTGAGCCTGCGAATGAAACTGTTCATCACGCGTTACACCGTTTGTCGTGCCGTTTGCAACAAATAGCCAATGGTTTCCCGATCGATTTCCAGCACCACTTCATACGTGTCTGCGCCGGTCGGGTTAATTCTGACCGTACGCGCGCCGCGGATCGTGCCTGCGACAACGCCCCGGAATGTGTCATTCTGCACCACCAGATCAATCACCGTGGTGCTCGAGTCAACCTGCAGACCGTGAATTTGCTCGGCAAGATCACGCATCGCTGCCATCCGCGCTGACCGAATGGCCATCAAACGCTTTTGCGACTCGCTGCGGCCTGGCTGTGATGACGTCACCGCATAACCAACCGCGGTTAATGTCGGGATATTCGCCGTGCTGGCATCAAGCACGTCTTTAAGATTGATAATCGATTGCGTTTGCGAGGCCTCAACAGCCGCCATGTTCTTGCCAGCACCGACGCCAGCGACATTTGTTGTGTGCTGGCAAGCAGAAACCAGCCAAGCAGTGGCCGCAAGGACGGCAAAAGATTTGTATGAACTGCGCATGTAAAGCTCCGTACGTCAAAAAATAGGTACCGGCGGAAATATGCATTTTTTATGCCAACCCACCAAACAGACCACAACAGACGAAAAAGCACCGCGCATTCTGCCGCCAAAGCGGCATGAAATCATCTTGTAAGCACCGCCAAACGACGCGCCACCCGGGTCAATTTCATCATGCCTGCATTAACTGGCACAGATTTTGCCTTTCTGATGCGAGCATGCGTTTCAACAGGGCCGTGTCAAACAGATAGAGCAAGACAGTAAAATGTTTGAAAACAGACAATTAAGATATTTCTGGATGCGGTGGACACAGCCTCTATCTGTCAATTTATTAGCGTCAAGCATGCATCTGACAGGAGCAGCGTCATGAATATGACACTACAAAGATTTGGCCTTGGCGCGATTGGCAGCAGCTTGTCGAGTTTGGTGATGCCTGTTGGTATTCTGGTGCTTGTTGCGATGATGGTGTTGCCGCTGCCGTCATTCCTTCTCGACACCTTTTTCGTCACCAATATTTTAGTGTCTTTACTGGTTTTGATGGTGGCGTTGCATACCTATCGCCCCCTCGATTTTTCGAGTTTTCCAAGCCTGTTATTGATTGCCACGGTGTTGCGGCTCGGGCTGAATGTGGCGTCGACCCGGATTATCCTGAGCGAAGGGCATGAGGGCACCGCCTCGGCTGGTAAAGTGATCGAAGCCTTTGGCGAATTTGTCATCGCCGGCAATTATGCTGTGGGTATTTTTGTCTTCATTATTTTGGTGATCATCAATCTTGTGGTGATTACCAAAGGCGCTGGCCGGGTATCTGAAGTATCCGCCCGCTTTACGCTCGACGCCATGCCCGGCAAACAAATGGCGATTGATGCCGATTTGAATGCTGGCGTGCTGACCAATGAACAAGCCAAAGAACGCCGTGACGACATCTCCAAAGAAGCCGATTTTTACGGCGCCATGGATGGTGCATCAAAATTTGTCAAAGGTGATGCTGTTGCCGGCATTTTGATTTTGGCAATAAATATTATTGGCGGTCTGATCATCGGCCTTGCCCAGCATGGTCTGACGCTGGATCAGGCATCCGAGTCCTATATTTTGTTGTCAATTGGTGATGGGTTGGTGGCACAGATCCCGTCATTAATGCTGGCCATCGCCACCGCAATTATTGTGACCCGGGTGTCAACAACGCAAGATATGGCCGCACATATTGGCGAACAGGTCGGACTGTCGCGCGCCTGGTTACCGGTATCAGCCGTGTTGTTCCTGATTGGCTTTGTGCCGGGCATGCCAAATGCCTTATTTTTGACAGCGGCGATACTTGCCGGTGCCATTGGCTATTACATGCGGCGACGCGAACAAGCGGCGCCTGATGAACTGGCTATTATGGAGGCCGCCGCCGAGGAAGAGGCGCCAGCATCACCAGACCAGATCAATCTGGCTGATGTTACCGATTATTCACCTGTCTCAGTGCAGCTTGGCTATGGGCTTATTGAGATGGTTGACGAGGATACCGGCGGCCCGCTGATCAACCGTATCACCGGTATTCGCAAACAAGTGTCGCGCGCCCTTGGCTTTGTTGTGCCGCCGGTGCGGGTGCGCGATGATATGGCCCTTGGCGCGAATGAATACCGCATCCGGATCGGCCAGACAATTGTTGGCGAAGATCAGATTTTCCCAGAGCGCAAGCTGGCAATCCCCGGCGATACAACCAATATCAAAATTTCCGGCATTGAGGTGAAGGATCCGAGCTTTGGCATGGATGCCATCTGGATCGAACGCCATCAGGAAGCTGAAGCTGAGAGCAATGGCTATGTAGTTGTCGAGCCGGAATCTGTTCTGGCAACGCATGTGTCACAGCTGATGTACAAATTTGCCCATGAGCTGATCGGACAGGATGACGTACAGCGGCTTTTGGACAATCTTGCACAGACCTCACCAAGTCTGGTGGAGAGCGTTGTACCGAAACTTGTGCCGCTGCATGCGCTTACCGGTATTTTGAGTGAATTGCTGACCGAGCGTGTGCCAATCAGCGACCTGCGCAAGATTCTCGAAACCCTGGCCAATCTGGCTGGCCGCAATCTGAGCATTGTTGACTCAGCCGAGGCCTTACGTCCCTGTCTTGCCGGCTTGCTGGTGCAGCAAATTGCACCGCTTAATCAGCCATTGCCAGTGATCACGCTGAGTTCAGAGCTCGAACATATGCTGATTTCAATGTCTCGGCAGAGCAACGATGGTGGTTTGCTTCTCGATAGCAACCTTGCCGAACGCCTGATTAAATCTGTAGCTGAAGCCTCAGAGCGCTCATCAGCAGATGGCCGGCAAGCCATTATGGTGGTGTCACCGCAAATCCGCCGGCAATTATCAAATGTTCTGCGCCAGCATATTGACGATCTGGCGGTGCTTGGTTTCACCGAATTGCCGGATAACCGCAAGATTAATGTTGTCGCCACAATCAGCGGTGCTGATGACGCAAAATTGGAAGAAAAATAGGGTGATGCCGTTTGCCCTCATCCAAGAGGAGGATGACCGATGCCAAATGTAACTGTAACAGCTGTCGATACAGCTACAGCTATGGACGAAATCTGGGACCAGCTTGGGCCGGATGCGATGATTGTTTCAACCAAGAAACAACATGGTAAAATCGTCATGGAAGCGACAACAGAGACAGCCAGCACAGCCACAGAACCGCAACAAGCCAGTGCCGCCGGCTTTGGTACATTGTTCACCAACCAGATGATTGGCAAGGCACCACGCCGCGATCCGGACAGTCCCCAACCGGCCGATAGCGCCGCACAGCACAATGAACTGGCCAGCCTGCGCCGTGATGTTGCCGCCATGCAGGATATGTTGACAGGCATGGTGCTGACCGATCTTGACGGTATTAACCCGGCACTCGCGCCGAGTACCCGTGTTACCTTACAGCGCGCCGGCTTTAGCCCGCATATTTTGCAAGAAATGCAATCAGATTATGCTGGCTATAGCTATAGCGACGGCTGCGCGCGGTTTTTGCAAGCACTGGCAAGCAAACTGGCGCATCCCACCAGCGCAACAATTCTGCAAAAACGACTCATTTTTGTGGTCGGCGCTTCTGGCACTGGCCGCACCACAATGGTGGCGAAGATCGCCGCTATGCTCCGCGACCAAAACCCAAGCAAGGAAATTGTTCTGGCCAGCTTAAGCGGGCAAAATGGCACCACCAATCATCAGTTACAAAGCTTTGGCCGATTGCTGAATTTACCAGCCGTCATGCTGGGGCTGGCCACACCGATCGAAGATTTTAACAAAATGACCGATTATGACTTTATGGTGATTGATGTGCATAGTGATAGCCCGGAAGCTATGCTGAAACTGCAGGATATTCAGTCCCATCTTGGCGAAGCCGAAGTCGGAACCTTGCTCACCATCCCCGGCAGCACAAGTTCCAGCATGATCAGCACAACCATCAAACGTTTTGCGGCAATCAACCCGCTGCTTGTACTGACCAAGCTTGATGAATGCGAACCCAAGCCGACCGAATTTTCCACTCTGGCTGAAAATGATGCGCAAATTGCCATGTTGTCCGGCACAAAATCGGTCATTGACCCGGCAGTATTTGCGTCTGAAAATATCTTGCTGCAATATCTACAGGAAAATTTCAGTCACTTTAAAACAGCCCCAATAGTTGCAGGATCAGAGTGAACAAGATGGCGGTATCGATAGCAGTCACCAGTGGCAAAGGCGGTGTTGGCAAAACCAACACAGCTGTTAATCTGGCCGCATCCCTGCGCCAGCTTGGCAAACGTGTTGTTCTATTTGACGCCGATTTTGGTATGGCCAACGCGCATATCATGTTGGGGACAAATCCAACAGCCACGGTTGGCGATTTCCTGAAAGGCGCGATTGGCATGGCTGACACCCTGACAGAAACGCCGACAGGACTGAAATTCATCGCTGGTGGGTCGGGGCTAACCGAACTGCTCAACCTTGATAATAAAGCCAGGTACAATATGCTATCTGGAATCTCATCACTTGAGGATGAAATTGACTATCTTATCGTTGATAGTCCGGCTGGTGCCTCTGACAGCGCACTTTTTTTTGTGAATGCGGTGAATATACCGCTGATTGTTCTGGTCGCCGAGCCCACCAGCTTTCTGGATGCTTATGCCCTTGTAAAGGCAGCACATTTAGAAAATGGCGTGACTGATTTTGCGGTTATGGTCAATATGGCGGACAATGCCAAAACAGCAGAAACCAATTTTAATAAATTTCGTGACATCACAATGCGCTTTTTGGACATAAAATTGCATTACGTTGGCATGGTGCCACAATCACCGCTTATCAGGCGGTCGATTGTGCAGCGCAAGCCGATCAGCATTAGCCAGCCAAAATCACCGCTGGCCAAGGCCTATGAGACGCTGGCGCTGAAGATGATGAAAACACCTCATAGCCGCCATGATGGTGTGAAGTTTTTTAACGGGGCAAAAAAATGAGTGTTGCTGTGCGAGATCATTATGCCAACCAAAACACCGACGTTGACGAGTTGATCAAAACGCATAGTGATCTGGTGCGCAAAATCGCCTGGCAGGTGCATGGCCGTACCCGGCACACCACCGAGATCGAAGATATAATGCAGATCGGCTTTACCGGTCTGGTCAATGCCGCGCAGCAATATACACGCAAAGAAGGCGCCACTTTCGCCACCTATGCCAGCATCAGAATCAAAGGTGCCATCATTGATTATTTGCGGAAAAGTTCAAATCTTTGCCGCACAACAATCCAGATCAAGAAAAAATATAACAAGGTCGTACAGACCCTACAGACAAGATTTCTGCGCCAACCAACACAGCAGGAAATTGCCGCAGAAATGGGTATGAGCGAGTCTGAGCTGCATGAATGGGAACAGGCATTTCAGGCCAATGCCCATGAGTCTTTGGGCGATGTGTATGACCAATATTCAATTTGGTACGCATCTGAGGAAGACAGTCCAGAAGAAAAACTGGGCAATGAAGAGCTGAAACAGCTGCTTAAAACCGCGCTCCACAGCCTGTCAGAGCGTGAGACATTGGTTATCCAGCTCTATTATATCGAAGAATTGAACGTCTTTGAAATTGCCGAGGTGATGGAGATTTCAACAGGACGGGTGTCGCAAATCAAAAAATCGGCGATTGCCAATTTGCGCTCATTTATAACCAAAGCACAAGATCTCGGGTGACAATGCCACGGCCTGACTTTGAATCACTCAACACCATTCAAATGTCGCTGCAATCTGCTGAACAGCATCTGCATCATAATGACGGCACGACGCAACTGCAATTATCCTGCGCGCTGATCAATATTGCCCGCGGATCATGTATTGTGGTCATTCGGCCTGACGGGAAAATGGGACAATCACCATTTGGTAACATCCAGATACCGGCTGAACGGCCGGTCATGCAGGCGCAGATATCGCTGGCACCGTCGAGCTTTGACGAATTGACCCGATTGTTGCGGCACCCGGCACCGCGGCCAGTCACGCTTGTTCTGACTGTTGTCGACACATTATCTGTATCGCAAGATGGCTTGCTGTTTATTGATGATACGCTTGATACGGCGGTGACCGATATCTACTGGATTTTACCGGTTAAATAACAGCCCTAAACGCCGTTTCCCAGCACCGCTTATTGGGTGAATTTACGCGCCATTTCGGTTTCAGACTGGAGTAATCGTGATGACCCGGAAAAGGCCTGTTGCGCCCGCATCAAATTCGTCAATTCGGATGTCATGTCAATATTAGACATCTCAAGAGCGCCGGAATGCACCTTGCCACGGCCTTCTTCAATCGGCGCGCCCAATATACCGGCACCCGATCTGGTGTTTTCTTTAAAATAGTTCTGACCAATGGGCGTCAGGCGGTTGGGATCAGCAAAATTTGCCAAGCCAATTTGACCGACAAAAAAGGTGTTGTTTTTGCCATAGGTCGCTTCAACCTTGCCGTCACTTCTGATGGCAACACCGGTTAACGGCGCCTCGGTAAAGGTTTCGGCACCATTCACCGTGGTTGCCGTATTTGCTGTCATCGGCACGGTAATCGCCGCGCCAAGGGCTGACATCAACTGCATGCCATCGGCATTGGCAATCAAGCCTTCATTGTTCACGGTAAATGAGCCATCGCGCGTATAGAGCTTTTCATCGGGGCGGGCCGCATCGACCAGCGTGAACATGCCTTGCCCCTCAATCGCAAGATCTAAAACATCGCCGGTTTGCTGCAAACTTCCCTGCTCGCTCATCAGACGGTTTTCGGTTGTCACAGCGCCCAAGCCAATCCGCGCACCAGAGGTTTTGATCGATTCGGTTTGGCCATAAATATCAGCAAATGTCGCCTGCCGCTTTTTAAAACCGGTGGTCTTTGCATTGGCAATGTTATTCGATGTCACGCCCAGATCGTTTAGCGCGACGTCAATACCGCTTCTGATAACCGAAATCATTCATATAACCCTTTTCAAACTGAGCTTATTGAGAGCAAAAAATATGCCAAAGAACCGATATCACCGCGCCATCCGGTCATTTGCGGCATTTCTCATAGAAAAAGTCACTTGTTTAGAAAATACTAATGCCTCATATTATGTCGCTGAAAGCCAGAGGGTCTGATGACGAACAAAGAAAATACATCCTTGGTTCCTGTGCGCAAAAACCTGCCAGCTGTCCGCAAGGAACAGGCGGTGACTGCGGCGTTTTCGTTGTATGAGGGCGAACGTCATTTTACCGACCGCGAAGATGTCCGCCAACATCTGCCTGACATTTTGGGAAAAGCCCTGGCACGCACCTGGATTGACACCGATTTTCACAAATCATTTGATCAGGATCCGGTTGGCACGCTCGAAGCGCATGGGGTATTCATCCCAAGCACCATGACGATTGAGTTTCAGCGCAAAACCGCCGACCGACCGCGCATCGTGGTTTATGAACAAAACCCAAATTCAAAATTCAAGGCGCGGGTCTTGTATCTCCAGCTTGTGATGATGGCTGGGCGATAGGGTGCGCGACATGCACACCACACAGCCCGCCTTATTGAGACATGTTCTTTTAAATGGCCTGGTCATTAGCCTGGTCATTGGCTTGGCGCTGACATGTTCAATGACCACAGCAAATGCCGGCTCTCACAGTGCAGATGACACGTTTGGTGAGGCCGTGCAAGCGGTAAAAGACCGCGATTATGGACGCGCCCTAAAACTGTTTGAACAACAGGCAAACGACGCCAAACATGATGCGCAATACAATATGGCTGTCTTGCTTCAGGCCGGCAAAGGTCAACCGCGTAACTATCTGGACGCTTTATATTGGGGCTGGCTGGCCCAGCTTGGGGGGATCGAAGAAGCCGAGGATCTGGTCGGTGATATGCTTGACGCATTAACCGAAAAAGACGCTGAGGCTGTGCGCGGCCGCGTCAGTGAGACTTTGCAGGCACGGCTTGATAATGGTGACATCAATGCGATCGCACAATTTGCCGATTATCATTTATCGATCATGGTGGAACCAGACTATGGCACTGCTTATATCTGGTATTCGATCGCCGCCGCGCTGAATATTCCGGAAATGGCCGACCGGCGTGATGATACAGAAAATGACATAGAGGCAGAAGAATTGGCGCGTCTGCAAACCGAAGCCAGAGAGCTGTTTGACAGGTATAATTTCGCGCCGTTCAAACCTAATGAAATAGGAGGCGCAGATGGTAATTAAGGTGCAATGGATTATCGATGGTGTTATGGAAATTGACGCCGAAACGAATGAAGCCGCCGAGGCGCTTGCTGATGAAAAATTACGCAGCTTTATACAGGCGCATCCCGAATTGACCGAGACGCTAGGCGCCACCGCAATTCAGGGCCATGCCGTCACCGATGACGACAGTGCTTAACGCCTAGCCAAAGCTGTCGAGCAACTCGCTGATGGTTCTTTCAAGCTCTTCATTGTCGTTTTCAATATTGGTGATTTCCTGACGCAACTCTTCAATACGCTGTTTGCGTTTTTCCATCACATCCCGGATCTCTTCAAGAACCGTGGCCAGACGACCACTCAAATCCGCTTCGCTGACTTCGTCTTCAGCCATAATCTATACCCTCTCATCTGTCACGCCTGTGTCCCCGGGCGCACCGCTTGTCGCATCAGCCCGGGGTTTTCACCCACGCCTTGGCACAGTTCATCCGGATCTGCTAAATTAATTACAGACGTAAAGCCGTTCAACCCTTGCAGATACTGTGCCAACATAGGATACCGCCATATGCCGATCAAACATCCCTCTTCGCCGCGCCGTTCTCGATGCCGAATGTCATCTATTGGCCGGCTCACCGTAGCATGGTGTTTTGTCAGCATATGCGCGGCGTTTAGCCCGGCCCTCGCCAGCAGCCACAGTCAATTGCCAACCACGCCATGCGATATCCGATTGGTGTTTGGCACGGATGTGCGTGGCATGCCGTCGGTGGCCTATAAGCTCGGCTTGCAGATTCGCAATCGGGCGGCGCGGCATATCGCCGGTGTGTCGGTGTATTGGTTGGACAGCGGGTCTGCGATCATTGGCAATAGCAGTGCGACCTGCGGGGCCAAAACCGGTGGCATTGGCCCATCCGAAGCCGGACAATGCGAAACAATTGTCCAGCAAATTGGCGGCAGCTTGCTGCAAAAGCTTGGTCAAACCACCTGGACCGAGATCATCAATCACGAATTGACCAATTTTAATCAGGTTAAACAATGCGCCATCATTGGCTTTGACTATCACGACCATCAGCCAAAAACCTATTAACAGCCGCCGGCATCAGGCTTGGCATTAAAAATGCTTATCAGCCTGCGAAAATATATATCAGCCTGTGAAACGGCGAAAACCACGACCCGAATAATTGAACCTGCTGTGGGGATAAACGATGTCGAATGCAAAGTTAAAAGAACAAATCGAAGCGGCCAAGATTGCTCTTGTTCATTCTGCGGAA
>ERZ802830.3467-NODE-3467-length-13346-cov-7.68031_pt1 | contig 13346 bp, 18 predicted proteins | sample MGYA00345654_ERZ802830 | MGnify/ENA primary metagenome ERZ802830 (study PRJEB30503, sample SAMEA104212375) | marine metagenome | biome: Westerlies Biome; feature: [SRF] surface water layer (ENVO:00010504) within the epipelagic zone...; material: water... | reverse complement strand
TCGCTTCCTGTCGCTTTACGCGAGCGCGCTTACGCACTGTCGCTTCATGCGAGCGTTCCTGTCGCTCATGCGAGCGTTCCTGTCGCTTCATGCGAGCGTTCTTACGCACTGTCGCTCATGCGAGCGCGCTTACGCACTGTCGCTTCATGCGAGCGTTCCTGTCACTTCCTGTCGCTTTACGCGAGCGTTCCTGTCACTCATGCGAGCGCGCTTACGCGCTGTCGCTTCCTGTCGCTTTACGCGAGCGCGCTTACGCACTGTCGCTTCATGCGAGCGCGCTTATTTGGGGTTGGGGAAACCAGGCTGAGGCCGCTGCCGCAAAGCGCGCGAAAGCGGCTGAAGCGAAAGCTGACAAAGCGACTCATGCCGAAGCGACTCATGCCGAAGCGGCAGGAAGCGAGGTGACCCACTCTGCTGCTGACCACACTCCTCCTCCCAGCGCTGCTGCTGCTCCTGCTGGTGCTGCTCCTTCTGGTGCTCTCGTTTTGAGTGGCACCGGCAACAACATGCTGACAACCCCAGTGGTAAGTCCTAGCACTTTATGTATGATAAAAAGCACTTTATGTATGATAGTATGATGATACATAGGGGGAGTTAGTTGCTGATACCTGTATGTGGGTATCTGTTTGTGGGTGGAATCTGTCAATGAGTATCTGTCAATGAGTATCTGTCTGTAGGTATCTCTGTCTCAGTGTTCCGTCCAAAGGGGGGGTTTACAGGAGATGTTCAATGTGCTAGTGGACTCTATCAAGACCAGCACTGAGGTTCAAAAGCAGGTCGCTCAGTCCAACTACGAGCTGGTGAAGAACTGTAACCAGATGATTACCAGTGCTACCAATATGCTGAATGTGGTGGTGAATAAGCTGGATGCTGTTGGTGCTTCTGGTTCGAAGAAGGCTGCTGGTGCTGCTGTTGGTGCTGCGGGTGCTTCTGGTTCGAAGAAGGCTGCGGGTGCCCAGCGTGGGAAGCGCAAAGTGATCGTGATTCTTGATGGTGAAGAAAAGGAGGTATTACATAGTTATATATGTATATATGAATGAATGAACTTCTCTTTTATACTCATTGTGTGCGAAATGTACCACCACTTGTTTATATATGGGTCTATATACATATTGTCTATGTATGTTTTGTAAGATATCCAATAATAACAGAACTACTCTAGGGAGGGGTGTCATTGTTTATATATAACAGATGGAGAATGGAATCTCTGGACATTACTATTACAGCAAGAAGCTCCGCTACTGGGCTGTCGTGGATGGTGAGGAGAAAGGTTTCGTGGAGGAGGAACTGCCTGAAAAGCGTAAGTAGCAGTACAACATACTCACAATTCACAACCACTACACTTTCTTTTTACGAAACAATGAACAAACAATGCGCGATTCATTGTTCTTACATAGAAACATGAACCATATCCTCTTCCACCCTAATTTTTCTATGTTTGTATTCCACAGTCAAGCCGATCCTCTCTGACTACAAGGAGAAGAACAAGAACACTATCGAGAAGAAGAACAGTGATGACCGTATCCCTGTGTTTCTGATTTAAAAGAGACAGTATGAAAGATGTGTAGTACAAATGCTTTTCGATGAACATATTCAAGAGCTACCTCAACACTTACAAGAGATGATCTACCAGAAGACAATGGAACTTCGAGAGCCTAGAACTGTTTTAGAGCCACTCCAAAAGTTAGACATTCATACCTATTCTAAGTTTAACGACATCATAGATCATCTGATGAAACAAAGTTACAACAAATGTTACTATCTTAACTGGTTCGAGAATTCATTGTTGTATGAATTGAATGATAATCGATCATTGTTTGAAGGCTTCTCACCATCAATGTACAGAGCATTCAAAGGCCAAAATGATGATGAAATCATTTCATCCATCGAGAATGAACATTATTCTCAACAGTCTCAAATTAATACCCTGAAACATTATTGGAAACACTTGACTCCTGGAAGAAGACATCGATTGTACAATATCTATACAAACTTATTCTTTTTAGTGATTGATAACGGAGAATCTGAGTAACACGCAACCGCATCCGCAAAGAATTGATCATTAAAGCAAAAAATTGAAATTGTAGATAAAGTGTTTCTTTTCAAGCAACACACAACAGTTGAATGCTTTCTCGTAGTCTTCCAATGGATCCTCATACACCAGAACGCTTTACAACCTACGCAAGTCGTTATGAATCACCACCACCAATGACTCGTAATCTCTTTTCAAGGGATAGCAGTGGTGTGTATAATAACCGTAGCATTGTTCGTCGTCTTGACTATGTGGAAGATATCAACATCTTAACTATGAAGCCTATCATTTTCAAATCGTGTGAACCTAATTCAGAGTGTTCGATCTGTTTGAAGAATGATGTTGGGATATTGAATGGAGGTGCTTTGTCCTGTAATCATACATTCCATAATGATTGTATTAAGCAGTGGTTTAATATGTCTTCGTGCTGTCCCAACTGTAGACAGGTCGTTCACTAAAGAAAAATTGAAACTCCTTTTTCCCCGTTTTCGTTTTTCTTATTCATATACAAACACTCAAACACATCATCAATAATACAAACAGTAGCAACAACAATGAACAGGAACATCAACATCAGTGTGGAAGGGAACATTGGTTCAGGGAAGTCCACCTTCTTGAATGAGCTCGATAAGAAGCTGAGAGTCAATGTCGTCCAGGAACCAGTGGATGAATGGTTCAAAGTGAAAGATGAGTCAGGACACTCTCTATTCCAGAACTTCTACAAAGAACCTTCCAAATACGCATTCCTTATGCAAATGAATATCCTTTCTACACGCTACAAAACATTTATGAAACACCAAACTTCATTTAACATCACCAATGTGTTTGAGCGATCCATCTTTACAGACAAACATATCTTTGTACCTTCCTTGTCCGAAAAGAACTACTTATCTTCAATGGAACAACAAGTATTCCACAATGTGTATGACTCTATACAGTCACAAACCAACAACAATATTCATGGTATCATTTATCTTAGGTGTCCGCCAGAAGTGTCCTATGAAAGGATCAATATTCGCAACAGAGAAGGCGAAGAGAACATCGGATTTGACTACATAGAGAAGATTCATAACAAACATGAAGATTGGCTATGGAATGAAAAAGAAGTTCCTGTATTTATGATCGATGTGTCTGTAAAGACTGCCACAGAATGTATCCGTGAACCATTAATCTCGTTTTTGCAAAAAATTGAAAACTAAGTTCAAGCTCTTCCACTCCACCAAAAGACATACACAACAGCAATCAACACAACAACAAAACTAACAACAAGAATGTCTGCTACCATCGCTTACAACTCTCCTTCCTTTGTGTCTGGTCAGTACAACCCTCACAGTATGATGGGCTTCAATGACCCTAAGTACTGTCGGTTCTTGGACTCGACCATTCCTGCGGACTGGATGAAGTTTGTGATTGGTAACAATGGTTACTATTTCAAGGCAATCACTCACCAGAGTGGATGCTCATACATTTGGTTCCACAAGGACCAGAACAAGGTGGAACTGTGGGCGAACAATATGGAATCGCTCTATAATGCGGAGAGGCGTTTGCTTCAGCGGATGGCACACATCTGTATCGAGGTGTTGACCACGCGTGGAATGATGAAGGAAGGTAAACCAGTATTCGCACCTGAACCCCAGGTACAAAAGAAGGTCATGTGGGCTGATGTAGAGGACGACGAGTGAATGAATGAGTGAATGAACCCCCAAAAACATTGCTTTTGATTGAAATGAATGCTAATAGTAATGCCAATTTTGAGAGAAGAAATGATTAAGGTCACACTTAGTCATTTTTCTCATTCATTTATTGGAGGGCGAAAAAATTGATTAATTTCCTTTTAAAGGAATAACTTTAGAATCGTTATATTCATCCATAAAGCAGTCAATATGGTGTTTATGGTCTTTGATCTGGAAACGACTGGCTTTATCGAGTCTAATCCATATATTGTATCGATCGCATTCAACTTATATCATGATGATACTTTTGAACTCATTGAGGAACATTATAGTGTTGTAAAACCACCTACAGAAGATTATGTGATTCCTCAAGAATCTGTGAATGTTCATGGAATAACCACAGAATACGCACGAGAGAATGGTGTATGTATTAAAGAAGTCTTAAAGAAACTTCATTCGATCTTTGACACTTATACCATAACAAAGATTGTAGCTCATAACATAAAGTTTGATATTGGTGTTTTAAGTCTTCAAATGAATCGGTATGATGAACCAGACTTTAGTGGGAAGAAGTTGAAAGAAAAGATGTTCTATATTGAAGGGTATTGTACAATGATAAACTCGATTGAAATGTTGAGTTTGTATAGGACTACAAAGACTGGAAGAAAGTATAAGAAGTATCCTAAACTGATTGAATTGTATCAGCATCTATTCAAAGGAGAAGACTTCAACGCACATAACGCATTGGATGATGTTCGAGCTTGTTTCCGGTGTTATAAAGAGATGTGTCTCAAGCAAGGCAGAGCACAAGAGTGAATAAGAAAACTACGAACGAATTACCCTATCTTTAATGTATAATCCCTTGTATTTTTTTTTAGAGTTTAGATATTATCAATCAAGTCTTGGAGATATTGATTGCTCTTCTCAATCTTCTTGATCTCCTCCATAATCTTATTGATTTCTTTGTTCTTGTTGAGTGTGTAATGAATCATCAGCATATATTTCGCAAAGACAACCATAAACACTAAGTTAGCAAATGAAATGTACATCTTCAAGTAATACAAATTAGAAACAGCAAGCAAACCAATCCATATGCTCATAAAATTACTAACTACAAACAGAGAGATCCACTTGAAGCTATTATCTCCAATCTCTTTATAAAAGTTAGCGATAAACTTCCAGTTTAGGGCAAATTCATATTCATTCTTGATATACCCTTGAAGGCAAGTCTTACTCTTCATCAAGGAATCAAGTTCATTCTCTTGCTCTTCAAGATCTTTCTTCATTGTAATGTTCTCATTCGTGATATCTTCGATCATCTCTTGATACTTGCGATTCTGTAGAATAATATACGAAGTGGTTGGATCATCCTTAGACAAGACCTCCTTCTTCAATTCATTCTCACTAGTAAGCACCATCTTGATATGCTGTTCGTTGGACATGGTTTGGTAAGAGATGAGATGAAGTAAGTATGCTTTTAGCTTGTGATTCTATCTTCTTAACTCAAGACTTCAATTTTTTCTCGAGAACCCCCAACAAACAAAAAATTGAAAACTTTGTTCCCAAGTTGCAAAAGTAAAAAAAACCATTCATTCAAAAAGCCTTCTTCTCACCCGATCTTAATCATTATGAATTTCAATGTCCAAATTGATTTCAAATTCAAATGTACATATTGCCCTCGTGTGTTTCTTGATTCTAAAAAACTAAATGTACATACTCCTGATTGTAAGAGGAAACATTGTGACAACCCACCAGTGAGACATTGTTCCAACTGTAAAGCAGATTACACACGGAAGTCTGGAAGCGCATATCGTGCGCATATGAAGAAATGTCTAAGTGACACATCCGAAGAGGTGAAGAGTGATAGTGCGGTGAAGCAATCGGAACGAAGAAAGAAGGTAATGGTAGTTGCGAAATGTAAACATTGTGCTGAAGAGTTTAAAAATATTACGGTTGGTAAGTTTGGAGACCATCAATACAAATGTAAACAAAACAAACCTAACTATGATAAAGATTATCAAACAGCTTATCGTAATCAAATGAAAGAGTTAGTTACTCAAATCAAAGAAGAGTATCCTGACTTGGAAATGGATCAAGTCAAGAAGATGAGCCAAACACTTCGTAAAATGAAGCTGAATGATCCAAGCATCCAGATGAAACAAGCGATTCAAACCCTGATGAACCAAGAATCAAAATGTACATAAAGAATGTGTACTATAATGAATATAACAGAAATAAACCATTCTTTTTCTTATTGAATAATGATGTATACTAAGAGTATTTCGCCATTTACTAATACTAATACTATCTCTCTTTCACGAACACGAACAACCAAACATACACTTCCAAACCGACTAAAGATATGTTGTAGCAAAAAGAGTTTGGACGAGTTGACGATCAATTTGAGCGAGAATGCGAGACAAGGCTTGTATTCACCGATCATTGGTCGTGCGAATGAAATGGCTCAACTGAATCAAGTGCTATTGAAACGAATGAAGAAAAATGCGATTCTTGTTGGAGATGCTGGTGTAGGAAAAACAGCAATCGTAGAAGAGTTGTCTAGACGAATTGTGGAAGACAAGGACATTCATCATGAAATTCAAGACTATGAAGTCGTTCAGCTCGACTTGAGTGGTGTGTTGGCTGGGACATCTTCTCGAGGTGAGTTGGAGGAACGAGTGAAGAATGTTCTGACTCAGATTGAAAATGATGAAAAAAAGGACAAAAGGTATATTCTATTCATTGATGAGATTCATTCATTGATTCAGTCTTCTGGAACACAAGGACGATCAGAGATTAAAGGTGAAATCAATATTTCAGATCTATTGAAAGAATCATTGGCACGAGGAAAGATCCAGTGTATTGGCGCAACAACTCGTGATGAGTATGTGAAGTACTTTCAGAATGATCCAGCATTTGATCGTAGGTTTCAATATGTAGAAATACCTGAACCATCGAAACAAACAACTTTGGATATGATGAAATCAATAAAGAAGGTGTATGAAGACTTTCATAAATGTACGATTACAGACACCGCATTGGAGTTTTCAGTGAACTTGGCAGAGAAATATATTCCCTATCGCAACTTCCCAGATAAATCCATCGATCTTATTGATGAAGCTTGTTCTAAAGTGGTGATGAATAGCTTCAAGAATAAACCAAGCAACAATGTGGATGAAGACATGACTGAAACTGAAGACACAGATGCCATTTTTAAAAAGATCCGAGAATCTCGTGTTGTGGATGAGAAGATTATATTGGAAATCATTTCCTCAATGAATGACATTGATATGAATGAGATAGTGGAAACAACATCCGCCAAGTTGAACAACCTTGAAGATACTCTATCTACGAACATTATTGGACAAGATAAGGTGGTTACCAGGGTTATGAATACACTTCGAAGGTATACTTGTGGTCTACATAGCACAAAGAGACCAGTATGTAGTATGTTGTTCTTGGGTCCTACTGGTGTTGGGAAAACTGAAATTAGTAAGTTGATATCCAATCATTACTATGGACGATCGAATAAGATGATACGCTTGGATATGTCTGAGTATATGGATGAGTTTTCTGTTTCATCGCTGATTGGTGCTCCTCCAGGATATCTTGGGTACAGCGAAGGTGGTAAGTTGACTAACGCGATTAAGAGAAACCCTTGTTCCTTGGTATTGTTCGATGAGATCGAAAAGGCCCATCCAGTTGTTTTGAACTTGTTGCTACAAATCTTAGAGGATGGTATTCTAACCGATGGACAGAATAAGACCTACTCTTTTAGGAATGCGATGATCATTATGACTTCGAATGCGGGTTATGGATTCAAAGATAACAATAATTCGCTTGGCTTTGTGAATGAGATCCCAGATGACGAAACGATCTTGAAGGACAAACTAAGTGAACTCACCAACTACTTCCGCCCAGAGTTTGTGAATCGTATTGATGATATTGTGCTCTTTAATCCTCTGGATGTTGAAGCGATCCGACATATTATTGACTTGACGATTAAGAAGGCATTGACTCGAGTCGATGATAGCATACATATTACAATTACAGACAAAGTGACAGATGAAATATTGAAGAATGTATTGAATGAGATCGAATATGGTGCTAGACCAGTGAATCGACTAGTCGAAAATCTTGTGATGGACCGAATATGTGATTGTATCTTGCGTTGTCCTGATATCAAGGAGATTATTATTTAGAGATTCTACTAGTATATTACCGAATACTCTACAGTACATACAATCCTTCACAATGAATCGTACAGGTTGGTGATTGTGTTGGAATAACTTTTGTTTTTTTATAGTCATTTCATCATAAAATGATTTAAGATTCGCACACAAGTCAAAATAAAATGAATCCATTCTACTAAACTATGATCACAATCAATTGTTCTTTTGTAGATTGGTTTTCGAAGTACTCCTTTTTAAGTGAATGTAGATATGTGAAATCAAATACAGAAGCGTACAAACACCCTTTACAAAGATTGTACATTCTTTGTTCTCCAGAAAATGATGTCTTGGTTGATAAACACAACAACATCTTATGTTTTGAAGATCCTTCTCAATTCAAGAAAATGGTACCCTTTAGAAATTGTCGTATTCAACAAATTATTGTATATCACTTATTTCAAATGATAGATGCTAGAGACGATATTGGGGTGATAATTAAAAAAATAACAACATCTTAATACATACAAGACTAATTAAGATGTCATGAATTTTGTAAATGTTTTTTTGTAAAGTAAATATAAAAAACAGTAATGCCTGTCTTTACTTCGGCCTCCAGTGTACAGTCTAATGAGAAAACTCATGTGGCTATCAGTTTTGATGGTTTGAACAATCAGGTTGCCTTGTATATCGGTGGTCAACTACCTACTAATGTTACCAAAAATGTCGATTCAGCATCTGATATTGTTTTTGATGACGCCAGTATGGTCCTTGGAACGGATTACACAGGTGTTATGTCTAATGTGGAGTTGACCTATGGTATTAACTCTTACGAATATATCACAAGTTACTCTTTCACTGGTTCAAACAATCCTATCTTTGGTTATCGTTTCGACACTTATAAAAATGGAACGAATGACAGCTTTTCGGATTCTATTGGTACTTTTGACTTGACGGCTGTCAATAATTCTGGTATCAAATTGGTGGATGATAGTTATATTAAGTATGTGTCTTCTGTAGAGTTTGATGGTACAGGATACTTGGTGTCTGAAACTGGGTTTGTAAACCCATCAGAAATTCCTGGCCCAGTCAGTCTTTTGTTCTGGGTTAAGAAGGGTTCCTATGGAACTATTTACCACTTGGACGGCGAAATGACAGTGTCTATGAATGCGAATGACACTATTGATGTCAAGTTTCCTAACGCTTCCGATAGTGTACAATTTTCTATTGATGTAAATCATGACAAATTAAATTCAACTTATGCAAACTTTAAAGATGAATGGGTGTTTGTGGGTATTGATGCGAAAAACAAGGACTTCTATACTAATCATGGTCAAAAAGTTACCACAAAAACATATACAAATCAACCTCAACAAACAGTTGATAATAATATCGATCTACCTTATATATATGTAGGTGGCAGAGGTGCGAATGACTACTTTAATGGTCGTTTGGATGGTATTTTTGGAATACCAGAAATACCATCAGGAGAAGAAACTAATGAAAGGGACACTACGGTGAATGTAACAGTAGAAAACGCATACGAGAAATTCAATAATGATAATGCTTATGCGACATCCCTTTCCTACTTAGAAGCTAATCAGATTACAACTGAATGGACTCATATTGCGACCACATACAATAAGGTATCCAAGGATCTTAGTGTATACCATAATGGTCAATTGTTCACAACATACAGAAACTATATTCCAAATATGAATGAGAATGAAATTGTTGAAAACTCCAACAACTTACTCATTGGTAAAGAACCATTACCTTCTGCACAAGATTTACATTATGATGGTATTATGGATGATATCCGTATCTATGAGAATCCATTAAATGAAAATGATGTTAATACTATTTATACTCAATACTATCAACCAGGAAATGAAGGTGCTAGTGCTTTGATGGATGCTAGTTTCGAGTTGACAAGTGTAACTCCTAGTTTCGACGGGGGATTGTTTACTTTGAGTGCAACTTCTCCATCTAATGTGTTATGGAAAGCGGTATGTATTGCGGATCATAACTACAACTCGAGAGAACTCATCGAGAAGGTCATCAACAACTCCGACTTATCATCTGCAGTGGAGTCTTTTGCGGAATCCACTTCATTAACGGATAAACCTATGTCGGATGTTGTAGTCATTAAAGAATCAACACCTGATCTTGTTTTTGATACCAAACCATTTAACTATGTCAATAGCTTTGATGTCTTTGTATATGCCTATTCCTCTTCATACTCTCTTGAATCAGTCAAGAGACAATCTGTAGTGTCATCTGAAGTTCCATTTGTAAGGGTAGGAAATGTCTCTGCTACACAATTCTCCATGTCTATTTTCACACCACTGAATGAAGTTACTAAATACTACGCATATTCAAGCACCAATGAGAATGAAACTACAGAAGACATAAAAGCTAATGGCACTGCTACATTAATTAGTGTAACGCGCAATAAAGTCAAGGCATTTGACAATGTCAGCTTTACATCAAGCGGTTACCTCCATATTCTTGTAGAGGACATTCAAGGTGGTGAATATTATGTATATAAGCCTGTACCATAAAAGTATTGCGTCATTTTTGAACCAAGATTTATCTTCTACAGATGTAATGAATGAGGAAACTAACTTCATCGAACACATACAACCACACAATCATTATATTACCAACCAACTCGTATTATACAAAGGATCTTCAGTTTCATACCTATTATGATTTACATACAATCGATGATTTATACTTGTTGTCGATCAAATCTTGTGGTCATCATCATTCCAAAGACAACTTTAAAATCACTATTTGGTTGGATACAAACAATCCTTTATTGAATGATGAAGCCTTTTCAAAACACTTTGAACCTTATAAAAATATATGTATTCAATCATTACCATCCCAAGAGTCTATTCCAAATCCAATTAGTCAATATATATTGTACAATCATGGTGGATGTTATTTTGTACCAAAGTTTGTGTTTATTCGACCAATGGATTCTCTATTTTGGACTTATGGTCGATTTGTTGGAGTGTTCCAAAATGGACCATCCGAAGATATTCGAGATGATATGATGATCAGTTTGACACCAGAGTGCCCAATCTTCAAACAATATATGGATAAAGAAAGTAATAACAATATTGTAATTTTCCCTTCCAGTTGGATTGATCCAATCTCGGTACAGAATCCTTTTACAACAATGAATAACTATGAAGAGTTGTACAAAACTTCACCATTCAATTCTTCAATGAAAAGCTTATGTGTACCTTATAAAACTGAAAATACACCTCCTATAAACATTGGTGAACATTCATTCATCTCTACACAACTTGATATCGTAAACAAGAATTGAAGTGACTTGAAGTGACTTGAAGTGATTTAAAGTTAAAAAATGATATGAAATACAGAGAAATACTCAAACTAAATGGTGTTCGCTATTTCGTGTCGTCCTCGATCGTTTCGCATTAAGGCGTCTTATATTTCTGACAGTGACAAGGTTCGAATCAAGTCACTCAAAGCAAACTGTAAACAAATGGAAAGTAAGCTAGAGAAGAACATCACTCTAGCACTCAATAAGTGTAATCCCAATAAGAGCATCAAGGATCCAGACAATGCTCAATGTGCTGTACTATGGGACGAAATCGAAGAACTATCAAATACGATTCATGATATGAGGAATGAAATTAACTGTCTGGAGGATGACAATTACGACTGTTGGGATCCCATTGAATGTAGGATGTACGACATTTGAAAAAAATTGAAACTCCAAGTTAAGAGTTACATCATTCAACAAAACACACACACAGATACATACAAAGATATATACATACAAATAAACAATGTTCGGTATCAATGAATCTGATTACACCACTGACTCTTCAAAGAAGATGAACTTCAAATACACAGGAACTGATTATGTACATTCAAATAAGAATGTATTCGGTGTACAATTCGTTGGGGAACGAACCTGTTTCAATCAGAAAGATTTCGTATGCCCTTTTAAGAGTACTAAGTAAACACAACAAAACTCAATCTATGAACCAACTAATGAATTAATAAATTTCTTTTTTATGGTACAATCATCATTACTACCATTATCAAATATATGATAATGTTTGGTAGAGATAATTGATTTAAATGAATGAACCTTCTAATGAATGTAGAAGACCCTCCACCCTTTCATTGTCTATAGTAATGAGTCATCAAGATTGGACCGATGTTGTCTTTAAGAAGCCTTCCAAGAACCAAGTCACACCTCATTTCGAGAGATCGAAGGAGCAAAAGATAGAAACAGAATCTGAAGAGCTGACTCACAAAAAGGTAGGAGTGTCCCTTGGGAAGCAAATTCAGAATGCTCGTATTGCGAAAGGTTTCAAGACCCAGAAGGATCTAGCGACTGCGATTAATGTTCGTCCTGAAGTGATTAACTCATATGAATGTGGAAAAGCGATTCCAGACAATGCTATTATGCAAAAGCTAAGGCGTGTATTGAATACTCAGTTGAAAGTGTAATTGTGCACTTTTTTTTGTTACAGGAATGAATGACGAGGAAGAAGTGTGGGAAATGATTGATGGATATTCACGATACGAAGTATCCACATTTGGTCGAGTCAAGAACAAAGATGGGATCATTCTGAAAACAACGCCTCAGAATGCTGGGTATATTCGTCTTACAATGGTGAATGATTTGGGGCAAAAAAAGAATGTTCGTGTTCATCGTTTGGTGTGTTTGGCGTTTCTAGAGAATCCTTGGAACAAACCAACAGTAAATCACAAAGATCATAACAAATGGAACAATCATATATCGAATCTGGAATGGGCGACGATCCCTGAACAAAATGCCCATCGAACCATTGTCAAATCCACTTACAATCATTTAGAGAAGGCACCCATGGACACTTGGGTTCAAATACCAAAAGAGTTCATTCATACTGAAACACCCTATTACATATCAGCAAATGGTAAAGTCAAGAACAAAGTAGGATACATTTCAAAAGGATATCTTAAAGATGGATACATATGGGTGACTATTTCTTCGAAGAAGTACCCATTACATATATTGATGGCCAAAGTATTTTTACCCAATGTAGATAACAAACCTTATGTGAACCATAAAGATGGAAACAAAGAGAATGCGAAGTTATCTAATTTAGAATGGTGTACACCATCTGAGAACTCTCAACACGCATTGAAGATGAATCTATTACACTATTGTAAGCCAATCAAAGTGTGTGATTTACACAAGAATACTATTACAACTTATGCTTCTACTCGTCAAGCTCAACTCCAATTGAAGATAAGCTCTAAAACAATAAAGAAGTATGCTTCTAATAGTCTAGTATATAAAAAGAAGTATATCTTTCAGTTTTGAATGTTAAGTGTTAGTTATGAATTTAGGAATCTAAGTGTACCGAAGTCTATACTTTGGAATCTAAGTGTACCGAAGTCTATACTTAGGAATCTAAGTGTACCGAAGTCTAT
>ERZ802830.3464-NODE-3464-length-13356-cov-10.9028_pt1 | contig 13356 bp, 12 predicted proteins | sample MGYA00345654_ERZ802830 | MGnify/ENA primary metagenome ERZ802830 (study PRJEB30503, sample SAMEA104212375) | marine metagenome | biome: Westerlies Biome; feature: [SRF] surface water layer (ENVO:00010504) within the epipelagic zone...; material: water... | reverse complement strand
GACCGTCAGATAAGAAAGGCCAGATCATGTTAAGCCTGCCTTGCCCCTTTTGCGGACAGCGCGATGAGACAGAATTCCTGAATGCTGGTCCCGCCAAGCCAGCACGCCCCAACGCCGATGTGACCGACAGTAAATGGGTTGAATGGCTGACCGTGCCGGTAAATACCATCGGCTATGTCGAGGAAAAGTGGTGGCACGCCAAAGGCTGCGGCAAATGGTTCACAATCAAACGTCATACGGTCACCCACGAGATCAAGATGCCAGATGAGGATGGCAGATGACGCACAATCCTTTTCGCAATGAGACAGGCGGACGGATTGACCGCAACAGCCCCGTTGGATTTGAGTTTAACGGTAGAATTTATGCCGGCTATGACGGGGATACGCTTGCCTCAGCCCTTTTGGCGAATGGCGTATTCCTGACGGCGCGTTCATTCAAATATCATCGCCCACGCGGCGTCATGGGCGCCGGTGTTGAAGAGCCGTCATGCCTTGTTGAACTGCTTGGCGCGGATGCGGGCGGCAATCATGCGGCAACGACGGTGCGGCTGCAACCGGGCTTGCGGGCGAAGTCAGTCAATTGCTGGCCATCGCCTAATTTTGATTTGATGAGCATCAACCAGCTTTTTGCGCGGTTTCTGCCGGCAGGGTTTTATTACAAGACCTTCATGTGGCCAAATTGGCATTTGTTTGAACCGTCAATCCGCCGGGCGGCTGGCCTTGCAGCTGCGCCCGATGACAAGATCCCGGGCCAGCATTTCGAGACGCGTTATTGGTATGGTGATGTTCTTGTCGTGGGGGGTGGTCCGTGCGGGTTGCTGGCGGCGCTGATCGCCAGCCGCAGCGGTGCCCGCGTGATGATTGTCGATGACCACCCTCACCCCGGTGGATATCTGCGGGCAAGCCAGACCGAAATTGACGGCAAACCAGCGATGGAGTGGGTCGCGGCGGTTATTGCCGAGCTTGACACCAATCCAGAGGTTACGCGTCTGCAGGACGCGACCGCGTGGGGCTATCGTGAGAACAATCTGTTGATGATTACAGAACGCAGCCCTGCCGAATCGCATGTGTTTCAGCGTGGTTGGAAAGCCCGTGCGGGACAGGTCATCCTTGCGACCGGTGCAATCGAACGCAATCTTGTTTTCACGAATAATGATTTGCCGGGCATCATGCTGGCATCAGCGGTGCAGACCTATCTCCATGAATTTGGCGTGATGCCCGGTCGCCGCGTCATGATCTTTGCCAACAACAGCAGTGCCTATGCGCTGGCCCATGATCTACAGGCCGATGATTTGCAGGCCGCAGGTACAGCGATCGCCGGCATCATCGATAGCCGCCCAGCCGATGCCATTGGTGCGGAAAAGGACGGGCTGGAAATTCCAATTTACACGGCGCATCAAGTAACGGCTGCGCATGGCGGCAAGCATCTGCGCGCGCTCAGCATTCGTGCCGACGATGGCAACATAAAACGAGTGGATTGCGATCTTCTGGCGGTATCTGGCGGATGGAATCCGGCTGTGCATCTGTTCTCGCAGGCACGGGGCACCCTTGCCTATGATGATGAATTGGCAAGTTTTGTTCCCGATAAGGCGGCGCAAAGGCTGGCATGTGTTGGGGCGGCGGCTGGCCAGATGAATTTGGCTTCGGCACTGGCGGACACGATCAGCACAATTACTGCCAGCCTTGGTGAAGATGGCTTTGAAAGCCCTGCCTTTACGATGCCCATATCCGCCGCATCACCCGATTACCATCTGCACCCGCTATGGCATGTTGATGGCATGAAACCGGGCGACAAGGCGTTTGTCGATATTCAGAATGATGTCACGCTTGATGATATTGGCCTTGCCATGCGCGAAGGCTTTGACACTGTCGAGCATGTAAAGCGCTACACGACCGCTGGCATGGGCATTGATCAGGGCAAAACCGGCAATGTCAATGTAATCGGCAATATCGCCGAGGCCAGTGCCAAGAGCCCCGGCGACATTGGGACAACGACCTTTCGGTCGCCCTTCACCCCGGTTGATTTCGGATCAATTGCCGGGCACCGAAATGGCGCGACAGTGCTGCCGTTTCGGCATACGCCAATCACCCAATGGAACAGAGACCACGGCGCGGTTATGTATGAGGCTGGCGCGCGCTGGCAACGCCCAGGTTATTTCCCGATTGAAGGCGGCGACATGCAGGACGCGATCAACGCCGAGGCCGAGGCCGTGCGGTATGGGGTTGGCGTTTATGATGGCTCGCCGCTTGGCAAATTTGACATAAGCGGGCGCGATGCAGCGGCGTTTATTGATCTGCTGTATACGAATGATTTTGGCGATCTGGAAATTGGCATGGGGCGTTATGGCATCATGCTGACTGACGATGGCATGATCCTTGATGATGGCGTTACTTTCAAGCTCGCCGACAATCATTATCTGATGTCGACCTCGACCGGCTTTGCCGATCTCGTCTATCGCCATATGGACTATCTGTTGCAGGTTGAATGTCCGGGCTGGCAGGTCTGGATCACTCCGGTCACCTCGCAATGGTGCAATGCCACAATCTGCGGGCCGAACGCGCGTGACGTGGTGGAAGCGCTTGGCACCTCAATTGACATAAGCAACGAGGCGTTCCCGTTCATGGCCATGCGTGATGGGATTGTTGCCGACATGCCAGCGCGCATCTGCCGCGTCAGCTTTACCGGCGAGGTCAGCTTTGAGATCAATGTCTGGCCACGCCATGCAGAGGCAATGTGGCGGCGCATCATGGAGATTGGCGCACCCTTCGGCATTGTGCCGGTTGGCTCTGAAACCAGCCACGTTCTGCGCGTTGAAAAGGGGTTCCTGTCACTTGGGCATGAGGTTGATGCCACCGCAGACCCCTATGATCTGGGGATAGGATGGATCATGTCCCGCACAAAAACTCATGCCATCGGCCGCCGTTCGGTTGATATCCGCAGATCATCCGGCAAGCCGCGCCGTGAACTTGTTGGTCTGATCCCCGAAACAAATGGGGAGCTTGTTCCCGAAGGCGCACCCATCACCCCGAATGGCGAGCGTGTCGCCAGTGAGGGATTTGTATCCGCCTGCGTCTGGAGTGTGGTCAATAAACAGGTTATCGCGCTTGGGCTTTTGACAAATGGCCGTGCGCGCATCGGCGAGACAATCATCATCCGTGATCAAGAGAGAATGATAAAGGCTGTTGTCACAAAACCCTGTTTCCATGATCCCAAGGGTGAGAGGCTGCGAGGATAGATATGGGGTATCAGGCAACCATCGAAAAACAGGGCATGTGGGCGATCTTCGACATCAAGGGCGATGCCAGCGTGGCGGCCAAACGGATAGCGCCTCTTGGTCTGTCATTGCCAGCCAGCACAAACACGGCCAAGGCAAAAGACGGCCAGCATCTCTGCTGGATTGGTGAGGATCATTGGTTGTTGCTGGCCCCCGCCGAGATGGAAAATAAGCTGCTGGAGAGGCTCGACCTGCATCATTCGTCACTTGATTGCCGCATTGTCCATGTCAGCGATGCCTACACATTGTTCACGGTCACCGGACAACAGGCCGATGACATTCTGGCGATTGCAAGCCCGCTGGATACGCGGCGCAAACATTTCCCGGATGACGGAGCCGCCTATACCGAATTTTTTGGCATTCGGGGTCTGGTGCTGCGCTGGCCTGATGGCTACCTCGCTGCGGTTGAGCGCAGCTATGCCGACATGATCAGCGCCTATTTCGACAAGATATCGACAGGCAGCCGCTAGGCCGCGTTTCTGGCTGCGGCAATTCGTTTTTCAATCATCTTGCGAAACCGCATCGAGCCCGCATCAATACCAAGATTGATGTTGCGTGTGCGTTTATTCTTCATGCCCTTATGCACCTCGACAAGGATATCGCGGTCCTCAATGAAAGCGCCTTTCGCCGCCTCGAACATCTGTGCGGACAGCGCCTCATTGTCAGGATCACCATTGCGATGCTGGAACCAGAGATAGCGCGTGTTATCGGCATCCACCGGGGTCATGAAATTATAGGAGATATTGACAAAGCTGTTGTCTGGCAGCGCGGTATCATCACCGCCTTTTCCAACCGGCGTAAAGATCGACTTGTTGATTGCAATAGACGGGACCCGGCATTCATAATGTTGTTTGCGGTCACAATTGCCAGCAAAAGGCAGCATCGGGGCGTAATAGGGAGGCGGCTGGCGGTCCTGCATCCAGCGCGATACAAGAACGCCATCTTCCAACCGTTCGACATTCAGGGGCACATCCTCGGTTCCGGCACCCGCGAAGGACGACACATGCACCCACGCAACATGTGACGGGTCGAGCAGATTATCGGTCACATAAAGATAGTGACAGGCAATATCCATGCTGCCACCCGCTGTGCGGCCCCACGCCGGATTGTCATAATTTTCAATGCGGTAGATATCATCAGAATTGGCCGCATCAGGCGCGCCCATCCAGATCCACAACAAACCATCGCACTCCACAACCGGGTAAGATTTGACGGCGACATTGGGCGGTGCATCCTGTTGTGTGGGGGCATGGACACAACTGCCGCTGCAATCAAAGGTCAGACCATGATAGCCGCATTCCACCCGATCCGCATGCAACCGGCCATGCGACAAAGGCAATTTGCGATGGGGACACGCATCCTCAAGCGCGACCGCAACCCCCTTGTCAGTCCGGAAGATCACGATCCGTTCATCAAGGATGGTGAGCGGGGTCAATGAATGTTCAAAATCGGAGCTCCAGCCAGCCACATACCAACTATCAAAAAGAAATTCTGTTTCGATATCTATCATCGTCAACTCTCAGATTTCGGTTTCACATACCAGCATTGCCAGCATATCACCACGCACAACATAGCCCCTGTTTCCATGCGCAAGCACATGCCCAGTGGCCGAAAAATGCAGCGGTATTGGCGCGTTATCCAGCCGGTCAAGCGAGCGAACATAGCCGGCCAATTGCCCCTTTTCCACTTGATCGCCTGCCTGAAACCGGCGGTCAAACAACCCGGCCACCGGTGCATAGATATTATCGGCGATGGACCGCGTTTCAACATAAAGGGACGGCGCTGCCTGCGGTATATTTTGGCTGATAATGCCGGCATGAACAAGACAGCGTTTCACCCCGGCAACGGCGTTCGCAACCTCAATCGGGTCGGCTCCCCCACCGCCGCCAAGTTCAGCCGCGATCATCGGCACACCAGCATTTAGCGCCGCCGCATTCAATGAGCGCGTGTCATTAAAACCACCAAGAACCCAGGTAAAAGGCGCACCAAAAGCCGCAGCAAGATCGAGATTGGCCTGCATCAGCTGTTTGTTGTCACAGCGACTGGCAAGTGCCGATGTGGCAAATACCGACGCCTTTCCGCCTGCGTGCAGATCAATCACGAGGTCAGCTTCGGGCAGGAGAACGGACACAAGAAAATCGGCCAGCATATCGGTGGGACCGCCATCAGGATCACCCGGAAAGGCCCGGTTCAAATTGCGACCATCAAGCGGCGATGTGCGCTGGGAGGCAAGAACAGCCGGAGCATTAAAGGCGGGCAGGATAATCAACCGACCCGTTAGCTGATCGGGGATAATCTCCTCAATCAATTGGCTCAGCGCCACCGGCCCCTCAAACTCATCGCCATGCACACCAGCAACCAATAGCGCCGTTGGTCCCGGCTTGCCAACGATGCACGCAACGGGCACCGGATAAACACCAAGGGGATTTGCATTGTCGGACCAACGCAACAGCGCATCACCGGCCCGCTTGCCCGGCGATTGAAGACATATATCTACCTCAATACGCGATTTTGCCATGATGGTGATCCAGGTGAAGGGTGCCTGTCATTTTTTGAAATTCTGGCTTTGACAAGAGAGGGTGCTATTAGGTTTACTTTGTTCTAATTAATTACTTAGATAGTGACAATCCGGTAAAAGCAGTTCAAGCGAACCATAACGTTTTTTGAAACTGCTTTCAATTGACATACTCTGATGTGATGGATGGTCGTAACTCAGCGAGGCCCGTTTGATGACAGTGAAGGCAACAAAATCCGTACCTGAGGCGAAATCCGGCATCGCGTCGATCAAGCCTCATATGGTGGTGGGTGCGGCGGATGCCGTCGCCAAGATCTCTATCGCGCTCGATTCGAATGAGAACGCATTCGGCCCATCGCCAAAGGCCCGCGCCGCTGCCCTCGCCGCGACTGAACATCTTGAACGCTATCTGGAAAATCCAGCTCGTATTCTGGTCCCGGCACTTGCCTCATGCTACGGGCTTGAAGAGGACCGTATAGCCATTGGTTTTGGCTCGGATGATTTGCTGGCCCGAATTGCGCGTGCATATCTGCAGCCCGGCACGGCGTTATTACGAAGTCAGAACAGCTATTTGAAGGTGCCAAATTACGCCTATGGCAATGATGCCGACGCAGTGGCCGCGCCGGACAGGGATTTTTGTACTGATGTTGATGCCATGCTGTCCTGCCTGACAGCGGAAACACGGATTGTCTATCTGGCCAATCCAGATAATCCATCAGGCGCCATGTTGCCGGGCACGGAGTTGCGCCGCCTGCATGCGGGCCTTCCCCGCAATGTGCTTTTGGTGATTGATGGTGCCTATTCGGAATATGTGACCGATCCTGCGTATGAGGATGGTGAGGCGCTTGTCAGGGCGCATGACAATGTGGTTGTGACGCGTAGTTTTTCAAAAATACATGGCCTTGCCGGGGCGCGTGTCGGCTGGGTCTACGGGCCGCCACATGTGATCGACACAATCAACCGCATCGGCCTGACCTTTCCGCTTGCCACCCCCTCATTGCACGCGGCACTCGCCGCATTGGAGGATCGGGAACATCGCGATTATGTGCGGAGTGAAACAGCTTTGTTGCGTGATGAGGCAACGCAAAAACTGAACGGGGCCGGCATTCATGTCTATCCCGGGCACGGCAATTTCATCCTGATGGAAATGGGCGGCCGTGAAAGCCTGGCGCGCGAGATGGATACGGCTTTGCGGGCAGAGGGCATTTCGCTGCGGCGTTTCGCATCGCCCGCTTTTGACCGGTGTCTGAGGATGACGCTTGGCCGACATGCGGAAACACGCACCGCCACCGACGCGATCATCCGCCTCTACCAAGATATGCGGGAGGCGAGAGCATGAGCGCATCAGTCGAACCCGGCCATCCAGAGCCGCCCGATGGAGAGGCCATCATCGCCCAGTTGAAAGAGGCTGGTGTGGGGGTCATCGTTTCCGTGCCGGATATCGTGACTAGTGACGGGCTGTTATGGCCAATCAGCAAAGACCCGGATTTTCAATTGATCCGCGTATGTAAGGAAGATGAAGGCGTGTCCATTTGTGCCGCCCTCTCCTATAGCGATACGCGCGCCGTGTTGTTGATGCAGCAGACGGGATTGATGGATTCGTTAAATGCGATCCGCGCCATCGCCATGGATTACCATCAACCGGTGTGCATGATGGTCGGCTTGCAGGGAAAAGCACCCGGCGAGACGGTTTTGGGATCGGCAAGCTATGGTGTGCGGATCATCCCGCCCATTCTCGATGCCATGTCATTAACGCATGTTGGCATCGAAAACGACACCGATACACCCCACATCGCACCCGCGATCAACAGCGCCTACGAAACCGGAGATGCATTGTGTTTTCTGATCGGCCAGTCACCCATTTGGACCGGAGAGAGCGCATGATCCGACGTGACTTTGCCCTTTCCGCATTGCGGGGCCTCATCAAACCGCGTGATCTTGTGGTGGCGGTGTATCAAAGCTGTTTTGACTGGCTGGCGCTGTGCCCGCGTGACCTCAATTACGTGTCAACAGGTGCCATGGGGCAAGCCTCATCGCATGCGCTTGGGTTAGCTATTGGAAGCCCGGAGCGGCAGGTGATTGTGCTGGACGGTGATGGCAGTCTGTTGATGAATCTTGGCAGCCTGGTCACCATTGCCACTGTGCGCCCGCAACATTTTCTGCATCTTGTGTTTGAAAATGGCGTTTATGAGGTGAATGGGGCGCATCCGACACCCGGAACCGGACATGTGGATTTTGCCGCAATGGCGATAGCCGCCGGCTATCAAAAGGCGGTGAGCTTTTCCGAGTTGGAGACATTTGAGGCAGCATTGCCCGCGTTACTGGCGGCGGACGGGCCGGTGATGGCGGTGCTGAAGATCATCCCCGGAGAGGCCTATCCGCGCGATTATGCCTATATCCATAGCGCGGCGGCACGCGAAAATTTCCGCGCTGCGCTTAACCGTAATGACGGGTGAGCGGCCTAGCTGCCGACATGCGAATACTCATCCCTGACCATTTCCAGAAACTCATTCTGGATGGCCGAGAGGCCTCGCTGCGTCGACCACAAAAGCTCTGCTGTATAGGGGATGGACGGGGTGAAGGGCACGGCTGTGCATCTTTGGTCAAACGATCCAGCGCCAAAGCCCGAATCAATAATGGATACGCCAAGCCCGGCCCCGACCATACCGATAATGGCACCCGTTGTTTTGCCTTCATAATGGGTTAAGCGTTGCACCTTTGCCTTGTTGAAGGCCTTGTCGATATCGGCCTTGAAGATTGATCCCTCTAAATAGGATACGAAATTTTCGCCGGCAAGATCTTCTGGCGAGATGCTTTTTCTGTCGGCGAGACGGTGCGATGCAGGTAAAAGACACACAGCTTCGGTACTGATCAAATTATGCGTGGCGATGTTGCGGTTGCTCCCTGTCGAGACAGCAAGGCCGAAACTCTGATTTTCCAGCACCATCCACTCAATCCGCTCATCATCCGATTGAACATCAAGACAGACATTGACATTGGGATGTCGTTTGGAAAATTTTTTAATCAATAAAGGCGCCAGGGTGGGGGCAAAGGACGGAGTGCTGACCAAGCGAAGCTGCACATGATTGAAGTCACGGATGTTCTGCGCCGCCTGTTCGATCCGCTGTAATCCGGACATGGATTGCACCACTTCCTCGAAAAAAAGGCGTGCCTCAAACGTTGGCTCAAGCTTTCGGCCAGACCTTTTAAACAGCTTGAAACCCGCTGTTTTTTCAAGGTCTGAAAGCAACCGGCTGACCGCTGGTTGGGAGGTTCCAAGAATAGATGCTGTCTTGGTTACCGTTCCCGAGGTAATCAGCGTTTGAAAGGCATCGATCTGGCGGAGGGTGATTTTCATCTTTATCCTTTTACCAAGAGGGCCGTGAGGGCCAAGATAGCAGAGACTGCCCTGCCAAGGTATCACGACGACACTTCGTTCTTGTCAGATTGCTCACGGCCAGCTTTACTCCATAGAGTGAATAAAAAGATAGCCAACGGAGTCTTTTCAGATATTGTTTAAGACAGTGGCATTTGCAAGATGCGGAGGATCTAGATAAGTGACACAGATCCATCCTGAAATCCCTTTTCTGGCGAAACTGCTCGGGGTAGAGGGTGTTCGGCATCCAAAGGACCCTGCATCGGCTCAAGTCGCACGCTCTCTGTGGCAAATCGCGCAAGCGATCATTCTGTTTGCCGTCATTGCATGGCTGATACATGCCGGTGCTGCCGCGATGGAGTATCGCTGGCAATGGTACCGTGTAGGGCCGTTCTTTTACCGGATCATTGATGGTGAATTTATTCCCGGCCCGTTGATTAAAGGCATCATCGTGACGTTGCAGCTGGCTGGCGTCAGCAGTGTTTTGTCCATTTTGATTGGTGCGCTCACTGCCATTGGCAGACTGTCAAATTCGATTGCCGGGCGCGCCATTGCCACCACCTACCTCGAGATCATTCGCAATACCCCCCTGCTCGTTCAGCTGTTCATGTTTTATTTCGTACTGGCACCAATTTTCGGCATTGATCGGTTCTGGGCCGGTGTTTTGTGCCTTGCCGCCTTTGAGGGGTCATTCGCCGCAGAAATCATCCGGGGCGGCATTCAAGCTGTTGAGCGCGGCCAATATGAAGCCGGTGATGCAACCGGTCTCTCGAAATTCGACAAATATCGTTATGTGATTATCCCGCAGGCGTTGCCGCTCATCCTGCCGCCATTGACCGGCCTGCTTATATCCCTAATCAAACATTCTGCCATTGTCAGCGTCATCGCCGTCGCCGAATTGACGACCGAAGGACTCAATCTGATATCTGACACCTATATGGCCTTTGAAATCTGGTTCATCGTCGCCGGAATGTATCTTGTCCTGACAACCAGCCTTTCCGTGCTGGTCAACATCCTTGAAGTAAAGATGAACAGGGCACGATGAGTTCACCACAATTAACAACCGCCTAGAAAAAGGAGAGACAAATGAAATTCACTAAAATCTTGAAAGCACGGGTCATCATGGCTCTTGTGGCAATCTTTGGGGTTGCTGCAACGTCATTGCCAGCCATGGCTGATGATCTGATTGCAGACATCCAAAAACGCGGAACCCTGAAGGTCGGCATGTCAACATTCGTTCCTTGGGCGATGCGTGACAAAAAAGGCGATCTGATTGGCTTTGAGATTGACGTTGCCTCTAAGCTGGCAGCCGATATGGGCGTTGAAGTTGAATTTGTGCCAACAGCATGGAGCGGAATCATTCCCGCGCTTCTGGCGAAAAAATTTGACGTCATCATTGGTGGTATGTCGATCACGCCACAACGTAACCTGACTGTGAACTTCACCACACCATACGCGCATTCAGGCCAAATGATGGCAGCGAACAAAAAACTTGCCGCCAGTTACACAACTATGGATGATTTCAATCAGGCGAGCGTAACCATTGCTTGCCGCCGTGGTGCAACGCCGTGTAAGGCCGCACAAAAGCTGTTTCCAAAATCAACCCTGCGCCAGTTTGATGACGATGCACAGGCGTTCCAGGAAGTTGTGAACGGCAATGCACATGCGATGATTTCAAGTGCACCAAAGCCACGCTTCTGGTCTGAGGCATATCCAGATGACGTGTTCGTTGCATTTGACGGTGAGAATCTGACCCGCGGAAATGAAGGCTTCGCCCTTCGCAAAGGTGATTCAGATGCAATGAATTTCTTCAGCAACTGGATCGTTGTGAACACCAGCAGCGGATGGCTGAAAGAGCGTCATGATTTCTGGTTCAAGAACCGTTCAGGCTGGAAAGATATGGTGAAGCTGGAGCAGTAGCCCGGCATCAGACCCTAAAAAGTCACATGAAAATAATCACCGGCAGGCATTCCTGCCGGTGATCACCCCCATAAATGAGACACCGCATGACCGAACCACCTTTACAGACACGACGCAGACTAACGACCGTCGATTATATTTGTTTTGGTCTGGTGGGTGTCGTGATTGCCTATGCGGTTTATCGGGTAAGCGACGTTCTTGTTTATAACTGGAACTGGTCCCGCGTTTTTAATTTTGTCATTTATTACGATGAGGAAACGGCACGCTATGTGCCCAATCTGTTGCTGGAAGGCATTGCAACAACATTACGGCTGGCCTTTTGGGCCACCATTGTCGCCGCCACCATCGGCCTTGTTATGGGCTATATGCGGACCAGCAAGAACCTTGCGATGCGCATGATCAGCCGCTGTTATGTAGAGCTGGTGCGCAATATCCCGCCCGTGGTGTTCATTTTCATCTTCTATTTTTTCCTGTCAGGTCAGTTAATGCCGCTGATCGGCATTGACGATATCGACAAGAATGGCGCGTTTGTAAGTTCCTCCCTTTTCTATGTGATGTTTGGTGACCCAAGATTATTTTCCAATTTTGTGGCAGGTGCCTTGTGTCTGGCGCTGTTTGAAGGGGCCTATATCACCGAGATTGTGCGGGCCGGCATTCAATCCATCACCAAGGGCCAGTGGGAGGCGGCGCGTGCTGTCGGCCTGTCACCGCTGAATGTTCTGCGCGACATTATCTTTCCGCAGGCAATCCGCAAGATTTTGCCACCGCTTGCCGGTCAATTCATCACCCTGATCAAGGATTCGGCGATTGTCTCGCTGATCTCCATTCAGGAACTGACCTTCCTTGCAACGGAGGTCGCATCGACCACGACCAAGGTTTTTGAAACATGGATCATTGTCGGGGCGATGTATTTCGTTCTCTGCTATTCCTTTGCCACGCTGTTTGGCCATCTTGAAAAACGCGCCATGCGGACACGCCGCTAGGAGACATCATGTCAAACTCATCAGCCACAGCCCCAAAAATGGAGCCCGATACCCTGATTTCCTTTGACGGTGTCAGCAAATGGTTTGACCATTTTCAGGCGCTGAAAGACATCAATCTGTCGGTCAATCAGGGCGAGCGGGTTGTTGTTTGCGGTCCATCTGGATCTGGCAAATCGACCATGATTCGCTGTGTCAATCAGTTGGAGAATCATCAACAGGGGACGATCCATGTTTGCGGGCGTGAGGTCTATGGCAACATGAAACTGCTTGAACAGGTACGCCGTGAAGTTGGCATGGTGTTCCAGAGTTTCAACCTGTTCCCGCATATGTCGATCCTGCAGAATGTAACGCTTGCGCCGATACGCAACAGCAAGCTGTCGCGCGCCGAGGCAAATGAGATTGCCCTGCATTATCTGGAGCGCGTGCAAATTGCCGATCAGGCAGATAAATTTCCAAGCCAGCTTTCAGGTGGCCAGCAACAACGCGTTGCCATTGCACGGGCGCTGGCGATGAAACCACGGGTGATGCTGTTTGATGAGCCAACATCCGCCCTCGACCCAGAGATGATCACTGAGGTTCTGGATGTAATGACCGAACTTGCCAGTGACGGCATGACGATGATGGTTGTCACGCACGAGATGGGATTCGCCCGCGAAGTTGCCGACCGCGTTGTCTTTATGGACGAGGGACGGATCGAGGAAAATTGCACAAAAGACGAATTTTTTACCGGTGGACGCGGCGAACGGGCCGAAGCGTTCCTGTCAAAAATCCTGCAGCATTAAGCTGGTTTCAGCCTGGCAGTAGAACCAATTACAAAGCCGGTTGCGGGGCCGATTGAACCAGTGGTTAATAAGAGCTTTTATGCCCGGTCGAGAATACCCGGCAAGTTCAGCCTCTGTTCACGCGCACAAGCCAGCGCATCATCATATCCGGCATCAGCATGACGCATGACGCCGGTGGCGGGATCATTCCACAACACATTGGCAATGCGACGGTCTGCATCCTCGGTGCCATCACAGCAGATGACCATGCCGGAATGCTGGGAAAAGCCCATGCCAACACCGCCGCCATGATGCAGCGACACCCATGTTGCCCCGGAAGCCGTGTTCAGTAGCGCGTTCAGCAATGGCCAATCAGACACCGCGTCCGAACCATCCTTCATCGATTCAGTTTCCCGATTTGGCGACGCAACGGACCCGCTATCAAGATGATCGCGTCCAATGACCACGGGCGCAGACAACTCGCCGGTGCGCACCATTTCATTGAATGCAAGTCCCAAACGGTGGCG
>ERZ802830.3463-NODE-3463-length-13361-cov-10.6986_pt1 | contig 13361 bp, 8 predicted proteins | sample MGYA00345654_ERZ802830 | MGnify/ENA primary metagenome ERZ802830 (study PRJEB30503, sample SAMEA104212375) | marine metagenome | biome: Westerlies Biome; feature: [SRF] surface water layer (ENVO:00010504) within the epipelagic zone...; material: water... | reverse complement strand
CGCCAAAACCTTATTCGAAAATGAGAGATATCGATCGATACCTAAAAAATATCTCAAAAGTTATAATTTCTCAATGCAATTTGCGCATGCCAGAACGCCCCCAAGAAAAGCGGGGGTTCTGTGCGTTTTTAGACGGAAAACAACGTCCTATCCATCCTTTTCTTGTCATCCTTTTCTTGATGTACTCGTTCTCGTGAATTGTGGAAGCTGCCGTTCGATTTCGGACAGACGATAGCCAAACCCCGTTCCACTCAGCGTTGAAAGGTCAAGCTGGCCATTCCGCCGTTGATAGATGCCCGGGTGAATCTGTTGTTCAGGTGCTGATGCAGCCGGATAGAACTGCATGCCATTTGACTCGACCCCTCGAATCGTACCTGCATGCGCGGCAAGTCGAACATGTGGAATCTGTGCAAGCATCGGATTCGTGAGGTCTTGCACCATGAGGGGCATGTCGTGTGCTTTGGCCCAGCACAAACTCAGCAAGGCTCCTGTCTGCGTCTTACATGTCTTCAGGGCAACACCTGTCCAGCCAAGCTGACGACCAAGTTCAACAAACTTCCAGTCGTGGGCACTCTCATCAAGAAACAGTGGCTTTCTCGCTGAGAGTGAGGATACATCGATCTGATTCGATTCAATATCATATGGAAATGGCTGTTCGACATAAAGAATGAGATCGAATATTTGTTTGTGTTCTTCTTTCAGTCTGTCCAAAATTTCATTGACATATTCTGGAGTCCTGACCGTGCAATTAAAATCAACCGAAAGAGAATCAACACCAGTAGCTAATGCGATTGATCCCACTTTCACAATTCGCTGGTAGTCCCACTGCGAATCCGTGCCTTTGAGTTTTATTTTAAGGCATCGAAGACCGTCTGATTTGATCCATTCAGTCAACGTAACAGGGTACCCGTCCTTTGGATCACTCTCTTTCTTATCACTCTCTTCGAGTGGATCGAGCCCACCCACAAGATGCCAGACAGGCACTTTGACTGATGGCTGCTCTTCTAAAAAGTCCGACGGAAACAGCCCTTGAAAGCGATCGGCTTCTGGACTCGAGCGAAAATAGTGACTGAGATCCTGAGTCATGTACTCACTGGTGTACGTATCATAGATATCGATCTGATGAAGATTGCCGTATGCATCATGAAGAGCAATATCGAACGCACTCACAACAATAAGTGCAGCAAGATACGGTATCGGTTCTGTAGAGTGACTCTTATTAAATGCTTCGAGGACCAATGGCAGCCGCTCTGCCAAAAACACATGACCGATTTCCATCGGATGACCAGATTCATTCACTTCCACAAATGCCTGGGCAGTAAACCTACAAAATGCAACCATCGCTTCATATCGTTCGTCATACGAAAGTGTTGCACTTGGCCACGCCCACGTGACCGAGAGAGGAGTCTCTCCCCAGCCTTCTGCATGACGCCCTGCTGAGTCCACCACTTCCGCGGCAACTCGGAGACAGTTGACGTGAGAAACAGATTCACCACCAAATTTGAGTGGCATCCGCATCTCGACGGGTAAAAAACCATACTCAAAAGAAACAGGGTGAATATCTGTTGGCTTGTGATTCATACATGCAGCCGTTCTTAATGATGGGTTACATTCAGACAAATTCTGGACTGAAACCACACTACCTTATCACCGCACAGTTGGCGTCTATTATTTAAAGGGTACTACCTAATAGGCCACCTCTGAAGAAAGCTAACACTGTACCACCGACTAGAGACCGCTGTGCACAAATCGACACATAAGTACAATCAAGCAGATATTGATCGCATTATCATGATGGCGTGGGAAGACAGGACAAGTTTTGATGCAATCAAGGAACAGTTTGGTCTTTTGCCTGGTGAAGTCATCAAGTTGATGCGTCACGAACTCAAACCAAGTTCTTTTAAATTATGGCGTCGCCGAACGCATGGCCGCACCACCAAGCACGAAGCCAAATTCATGAAGACACCATCTGGTAGCGAGCCACGCCGGTTTCGTGCCAAATCGCAGAGAGGCTAGTTGCCGATCTCCTTAAAAACAGCAAGTGATCCCTCTTGCCTCTTTGATTCACTCTCATACACCGTCGAGCTGGTCTCGAAGCTGCCTTTTCAGTTTTTGCACGACACCTGGATTGGCTTCAGCAACATTTTCGGTTTCTCCAAGGTTGAAGTGATCATACAGTTCGACATATCCATTCATATGATCAATGAGTCGATATCGTTTGGTTCGAATGGTCTGCCGCTTGCCTGAGTATGCAATCGCTGCATGCCCAATCTTATCTGGTGACTCAAAGAGCGGCACTAATGATCTTCCCTGAACAAAACCCGGAACGGGAACACCTGCAAGTTCACACAATGTTGGAAAGACGTCGAGCGTTTCCACTACTGCATCAGTTGCTTGTCCAGGCAACTTCATCCCTGGCTTCGAAATAATTAATGGTGACCGCAGTGATTCTTCAAAAAGGGTGTGTTTCCCCCACACTGCATGCTCACCAAGATGCCACCCATGATCACCCCACAACACAACAACCGTATTCTTCTGAGCACCACTTGTCTTCAATGCTTCCATGATTTTTCCAACAGAAGCATCCGCGTAGCTCACACAGGCTGCATAATGCTTTCTGACGTCAGTTGCAAAACCAGAATCATTGGAGGGATCTCGTTCCCAACGGTTGTATTTCATGAATTCACCAGACCCATGCCATGTCGTTTTCCAGTGAGGCTTTTCCGGATGGGGAATTGGTGGCAGCATCTCATCGCTATATGGTCTGAGATACTTTGCTGGGGCACCAAAAGGCAGGTGTGGACGAAGGATTCCAATCGCGAGAAAAAATGGTTTCTCTGTGGCTGCGAGTTCGGTGAGTTGATGAATACCCTCGTTCACTGAGATGCCATCTGGATAAATCGTGTCTGGTCCATCAACCGACTGAAAAACATCCATGTCTTTGGCATTGTCTCTGATTTCACCGTTGGCAAGTCCGTGCATCCAACCACGAGGATGCTGCCATTCTCCGGCAGGCAGAAGGTGACGATCCCACGATTCCGGCATTTCTGGTGTGTTTGAATCGTTCCAGTCTTTGCCTCCAAGTCCACCTGGGTGATGCGACACCTTCCCGACAGAAACTGCTGTGTAACCCTGACTTCGAAACCATGCTGGCATTGAGGCCGTCACTGCGTCTGGCCGATCGTGCAGCTTCGTTGCGCGCTGAAACAATGCATTATTACTTGGCCCGCCATATCGCCCGGTCAACAGCGTATATCGGGAGGCACCACACGTAGGGGCTTGGACGTAATGACTACGAAACACTCGGCCCTGAGAGGCAAGCGTGTCTATATGTGGTGACTGAATGTAATCAACACCAAAACACCTGAGTTCGGGCCGCAAATCATCCACGCAAATCAAGAGGACATTAGGTGAAGAAGCATTGCTCTTGATACCGGAAAGGAATGCCAAGAACAGCAGAAGAGCAATGGCCCGCATAAGATACTTCATTTCGCACAGACTCCTGACAAATGAAAACTCAAGAAGCATAGCACTGAAACCCTTTTGGTGCCGATCACCCGATTCCACCACATTCGCAAGACCGGTTCAGTACCATTCAATTCAAACTTCCTCCTTATTCCATGTCCTTACGAAATACCTCTTATGAAGCCGCTGTCATTGTTTTGACAAGTCATCGTACCTTCTTGAAATAAGTGAGTCGTCGCAGTTGTGGCTGCAATACCACCGTAAGTAAAACAATTGCAGTGCCACCATAAAAAAGAGGTGTCAGGTCCTCATATTCCTGAAACAGAACCGCCGCTAGAAGAATTGCATACACCGGCTCCAAGTTAAGTATGAGAAGTGTGCTGAATGCACTCACATGCTTGAGTGATTGAATCCACATCACAAAAGGAAGCAAGGTGCACGCTACGGCCAAGACCACAAGCCAGATGGCATCCATCTGGGTCGGTAATGTGAGGCCACTGAGGGCGGCCGGCACACTGAGCACAACTGCACCGGCAGTCATTTCGAGAAACGTGATGGCAAATGGATCGCCACTGGAGGCAAATCGTTTATTCAGAGTTGTAAAAATAGCGCTTAACAATGCGGCGACCACGCCAGCGGCTATACCAAGCCTCATCTCGAGTGGCACTCCTCCTACAATCAGCACAACACCAGGCACGGCAAGTACACCAAGCAGAAGTTCCAAACGCTCGTGAGGCCTGCGCATAACGATTGGCTCAATGATCGCTGCGAATATAGAGCCTAAACCCAGGCAGGCTACAGCAACCGATGCATTTGAGATTTTGATGGATGTATAGAAGGCCACCCAGTGCGCTGCAACAATCAACCCTATTGCCACAAATACAAAAACAGACCGTCGAGGCATGCCGGCCACACCGAACCATGTTCTACGCACCGCGAGCAGAACGACTGCAACGAGTGCCATCCTCCAGCACACAAGTTGCACGGCAGGAAGGGAAATAAGACGTCCTAGAATCGCGGTGAAGCCCCATAGGATTACGCACGCGTGAAGCTGGAGATAAGCCTGACGTTCCTCCACGATTATATTTTTCACGTATTTCCTACAACACAGTCTTCGTGCAGGCTCGAACCTTCGTGCAGGCTCGAACACATCGCCGCGAAAAAAGGCATTCGACAACCATTTTCAGCATTCGATCGGGCCACCACTCATGCCATACCTGTTTGTAGCGTATCATCTACTTCTGTTGAGAAGGAGCTTAATCACCTTATGAAACATTCTCTCATCGCAGACCCACAACTCCTCGTACACCATGGCTTGAACCGTAGTCTTTCCAACCTAATGAGGAAGCTGATATTCATGCTACTGCATGTACGACCATTCATTGTGACCGGCTTGCTCTTCTTTCAAATCTCGTGCGTTTTCGCGCAGGGAACCATTAAGGACTACCAAAGAGCGGAAGAAATACGAACCAGTTTTCCTGATGCCCTTAAGGCATCAAGCTTCAATTACAAGTGGTGCGATCACGGCCTGATTTTTGAGTGTACTCAAGCTGGTCAAAAAAGTTTCAGCATTCTGGATGGAACATCTGCTGAAACCATGACGATGAAGGAAGCGAAGAAGTTAGGACGATACGAAGCCTTTTCTCAACTTCCACCATTAGGCTGCTGGTCCAAAAGTGGCGGGCACCAAATTCCTGTCGTGCTCACATTCAAAAACACCTTTGATCGTCCAGTCCGGATTTTCTGGGTACAGCATGACGGAAAACTCAAACACTATGGAATCATCGATGCTGGGAAGCGTCGCTCTATCTCCACATTTGACAGCCATCAGTGGGTGATTGACTTCAGCTCGAACAAACTAGCCGGAATTTTCAGTGCTTCGGCCTGGGACTGCACGGCAACGCTTAACACAAACTCTCAGCAGCGTGCTATGGAAGGCTTTCACAAAGCCTCGGAGACAACTGAAAACGGTAACGACAAAGCAAAAACAAAACTGTTAACTCAAGACTATAACGTCTGGTTGCGCAACTCAAAACAGGACCACCGTATAACAACTGAGGGGCATCAAGAGGACCCCTTCTTGAACAAGTTTCACTACTCACCAGATGGAAACTACGCGATCGGTTTCCAGGAGACCCGAGTCACCGGGCGTCAGATTCCATTACTCACGTCAGCTCCTCGCGACCAAGTCCAGCCAACAATGAAATGGATAGATTACGCAAAGGCCGGGGACGCACTTTCGCAACGTCGCCCAAGACTTTTTAACCTCATCAAAAAGCATGTTTTGCCTTATGACGACAGCACTTTTTCAGACTCGTGGAACGTCCGATTTCTACGATGGTCGCCAGATAGCGCTCAGGCATACATCTTGTTTAATCAAAGAGGCCACCAACAATTATCACTTCGATCAATTGATGCACGAACAGGCCGTCTTCAAGACATCGTCAACGAGACATCAGAAACATTTATTGACTACTCGCAAAAAACAATGTTTCATTGGCTTGACCAAACGAATGAATTGGTTTGGGCGAGTGAACGAGATGGCTGGAACCACCTTTATCGATTTGATGCCGTCACAGGGAAACAGATAAATCAGATCACTCAAGGCGAATGGGTCGTTCGAAGAATTGAACATGTAGATGAGGACCGTGGGATCATCTGGTTTGCCGCAATGGGAATCCACCCAGACCAGGATCCTTATCATGTTCACCTGGCTCGAATAAACCTTGACGGTACCGGCCTTGTTACCCTGACTGAGGGAGATGGCACACACCAGTGGGAATTCAATGCAGATCGATCACTGTTTGTTGACCGTTGGTCGCGTGTTGACCTTCCAGAACGTGTTCAGCTACGAGAGGCCAAAAAGGGAACTGTCGTAGCAGACTTATTCACACAAGACATCTCCGAACTCCGACAGCAAAACTTCACACTACCAATTCGCTTTGCGAGCGTCGGACGAGATAATCAAACCATGATCTATGGAACCTTGATACGCCCCTCAACTTTCAATCCAGAAAACTCATACCCTGTTATTGAACATATCTACGCTGGCCCACACGACTTCCATGTAGGAAAACAATTCGGAGGCCATGTCTCTCAACGACGGCTTGCTGAACTTGGTTTTGTAGTTGTGCAAATCGATGGTATGGGAACCAATTGGCGGTCAAAAAAGTTTCATGATGTGTGCTGGAAGAATCTTTCGGACGCCGGGCTGCCCGATCGCATTGCCTGGCTAAAGGCTGCCGCGAAACAATACCCCTGGATCGATCTGTCCCGTGTTGGCATTTATGGCGGCAGTGCTGGTGGGCAAAACGCTCTTGCCGCGGTCTTGCACCACGGCGAGTTCTATAAAGCGGCAGCAAGTGACTGCGGCTGCCATGACAACCGAATGGATAAAATCTGGTGGAATGAAGCATGGATGGGAAAACTTGGACCTCATTACAGACAGAACTCCAATGTCACTCACGCAAAAAAACTTCGCGGTGACCTTTTTCTCACGGTCGGAGAAATCGACACGAACGTCGACCCTGCATCAACACTTCAGGTAGTGGATGCATTAATCCAAAACAAGAAGGATTTTGAATTTATTCTTGTTCCCAACGGTGGCCATGGAATCGGTGAAAGTGACTATCTGTTTCGTCGCCGCCAGGACTTTTTTGTCCGATCGCTCCTTGGTGTCGAACCTCGCAGGTGAGGCTATCAAAACAGAACTGCTAGAATACGAAGCCATGCATTCGTCACAAATTACTTTTTCCATATTGAATGAATCGAATGAGCTCAACGAGAGAAACCATCATGCACTGCGCACGCTACCTCATACCCTGCCTTCTTCTCCTCACGCCAACTGCGACAAGCGGAGAAGAACTGTCTACAGCCCGCTCGCCCAGCGAGTGGATTTCACTTTTCAACGGAAAAGATCTTTCTGGCTGGACAGTAAAAATCACCGGGCATCCTCTTGGCAAAAACTTTGCCGACACCTTCCGTGTCGAGGAGGGCATCTTGAAGGTGTCTTACGATGACTACAAACAATTTGATAAGCAGTACGGCCATCTTTACACCAACATTCCGTACGCAAAGTATCGCCTTCGCATGGAATATCGGTTCACCGGGAAGATGATGCCTGATGCTCCAAAATATGTGAATCTCAACAGTGGCCTCATGATTCATTCGCAATCGCCGCAGAGTTTAGAACTCGACCAGCATTTCCCCGTGAGCCTAGAATTCCAATTTCTCGCTGATGAAGGGAACGGCAAGCGAGCGACAGGGAATGTCTGCACCCCTGGAACGAATCTGGAAATTGACGGAAAGCTGATCACGCAGCATATTGTGAAATCATCGGCACCAACTTTTCCTGCTCACGAATGGGTCGCCATTGAAATTGAAGTACAAGGAAATGAGTACGTCATTCACCGTGTGAATGGACAGGAAGTCTTGCGGTATGAGCGTCCACAAATTGATCCTGCAGGACGAGTCGAATCAGCCGACAAACTCTTACAGGCCGGAGCTTTGACTCAACTCAGCTTTGGGTTTATTGCGTTACAGGCAGAGGGACAACCCGTTTGGTTCAGAAATATCGAATTACAGCCACTCGAATAGTTTCTGGCCCAGCTTTTTCATAACAGACTCTTGTTATCAGGCATGTACAAGTGAAATTAACCCAAAAAAAAGGCACACTAGTTCGGAATGGACAAGTCCTCACTCTTTCTATGTAGAGTGCGTTTTTGAAACGCGAGTGGAGTGCCAGGCGACTCCAGAACTGTCTCCAACAATTTTTACTATCATGAGTTGAATGAACACTGAAAGTTTTTCTCCTCCATTGACATCCCGCACAGGTTCAAGCCAGCCGAACCGGCCTGGAACCACCAGTGACGCGCTGACTCGACAGGCACACTCTGGCCTTCATTTGTCGGCTGCTAGCCAGGATATTCTCACGCGCGCCGAGGCTCTTCTTGAACAAGAAGATATCAGTACTGATGAACGCAAGTTGCGACTTGAAATTGTTCGAGCCGTCATGACTGGTACAGTGATTCGGCCTTCAGATGACTCACCGGAAATGCGAAACCCTGCTTATTGGGTTCTTGTGAACGACTGCTTTGTTGTTGCCCCTGGGATTCAACCTGTTGAAGCAATTGAGGACCTCTGGACTCTCCACGGAGCTGACGGGACTCCGGTCCCTCGCATCCGCTGCCTGAAATACACCACGCTGATCCTGGTCCAGGGCATCATCCAATATTTTCGCACAACAGGAAACGCTGATGGCATTGATGCCATGAACGACTTCCTGGGTCATAAGGTCATCCCTAATGAACTTCCGAACAAAGGATATGACATTCTTTGGAAACGTCATTATGAGACAGACCGGCTCCTACCTGGTGACCAGGTGTGGTTCGATAATCCATTTTTTGAACGCGGCCGTGAATTATTTCGTGAACAATTCCAGCAGGAAGCCCTCCATGCAGGGAAGGAACCTGACTCTGCAGCGAGTTGGGCCAAAACGCGAGCCAAAGCCGTCACAGCAGGCGAGGAAGGCAGCAATGCTTTTTATATAGGCGACGACCACTTCATTCTTGGAGCTGATTCACTCGTCACAGCCTTTCGAGGCCCACTACCGTCTGAACAATCAAATCTGCTACCCGCACATGAGCAGGTGTTTACACAGAAACTTTTCAATCTGGAATGTTTCCGTGAACACATGATGGAAGACAATTTTTCTGTGCAGGCTGTCATTCGCGCAGACTCTCGCAGCGTAAAACCCGAGTGCTTTACCATCGAACGAGTACGAACACCACTCGACCCGAAACACTTCCTTCAATACCAGGCAAAGCGGCCCGCTTCGAAAGAAATCAGTGACTTGATTTCAACTATGGCTAGTTCCAACCCTGCTCCTATGCTTCATAAAGAAGGCGAGACGCCCTTCGCCACATTCACAGCAGACTTTGATTGGCATGAGCAGGATCGCGTGCGTTTAGCTATCGATGCTGTCATGAGGGCAGACCCTGATGCTATCTGGTGGTCTCTTCACGACACTCGCGATGATGAGCGATATGTGCTCACTGCCAGGCGAGGGACAGAAATACAAAATTTTACTCTTGGCATGATCTGTGGTGACATCGCCTATGCAAGACTATGCCTTTGTTTCACTCGTCGGTTACCGCTCGTGCCGGGACGGTTGCCTGATGCCTTTCATCCAGAGCATGAATTTCTTCGCAACGAGAAACAGTGGCGTACCGACGGCATGCCTTTGTTTGCCATGCAATCAGCGCTTTGCAACGCTGCGATCAAAGCATGGGAGCACGTCGAGGAGACTCAACCCGGTGAAAATGGACGGAGCCACCGTTTTTCACCAGAAGAAAAAATGAACTACGTCAAAGCGCTCCAAGAAGAGATCAAGCAACTTACTCGCACCCGTCGCGCTGCCTGTGAAGAGGTGATTCTGCCCTGTCGGCCTGCACCAGTAGGCTGGGAAGGCTTCCATGAAAGTTCTGCTACCAAGAGTGCCGAATCACCTGCGTGACACCGAATCTGCGCGGGCCAATTAAGCTAAGTCGCTTTATGGCTTCCATGTGAATCGGCCCCAGTTCTTCTGGCGAGGCACGATCGACAACTCCTTTTCTCCAGATGGCGTTTCGATCATGATCTTCGGGCCGCCCCTGTCTTGATCGGGAAATGCCCGAGTCACGAATCCATCGGGAGACCAATTGGGATCGTCACCACGTCCGACTTTTCGTCTGTTCTTTCCATCGCTACCAACCACCCAGACATGAAAGGTCGCTAAGATCATCTGGTCTCGCTCGGGATCTCTGACACCGGTGAACTTGCTGAGGTGGATCATCTCGACGCCTTCCCAATGAGCAATCCATTTGCTGTCCGGTGACCACGCAGGAACTTTTTGTTCGATGGGAGCCTTGATCACCTGATGGTAGTCCATTTCTGGCTTGGAAATCTGCCTCGCGTTACTTCCATCGAGGTTACTCACCCAGATGCGCATAACACCGCTGCGGTTGGAAACAAAGGCAATTTGATTTCCTTTAGGCGAGACGACCGGCATGGAGTTACTAAACTTCAATTGCTCCGGATCGGTAAACAGTCTTCGTGATTCACCTGTCTCTGTGTTCATCAGGTGGATCTGACTATTACGCGAGGGTTCATATTCTGGCTGGGTCTTCATCCAGACAATGTGCTTGGAGTCCGGCAACCAGCAGGGCAATAGGTTTCTTCCGTCATCGATAAGGACACGGGGATTTTTGCCATCGAGATTAGAGATCCAGAGAGAGAAGCCGTGGCCAACCTGTTGAACGTAGGCCAGTCTCTCACCGTCAGGTGAGCAGGCGGGCATGCGGCAGCCGTGATCAGAATGCGTGAGTTGTCGACTGCCTGACCCGTCTTCCTTCATGGAGTAAAGCTGGAGGACGCCATTTCCATCGGTATGGCTGACGATGACTTCGCGCAACAGCCGATTTGGAATCAACTCAATTTCAACCGGTTCCGCCTGAGGTTCTTCTGCGACCGCGTTCCCAGTCAATGCAAGGAACACCAAACTGCTCATTAGTAAGGCAGCACATCGCTTTGTGTCCACGGCCCCAACTCCATTTGTCAAGAAATACTGAATGACTCACCACGAGTTATCTATTGCTGCAGCGTGCCCGCCGCTCTGCCAAACATAAGTGAATGATTTTCGTGCCTTCACCTACCTACTTCCACAATAAAGCGAGCAAGTACAGATGACTTCTTGTCAATCAAAATCAAGCGTATCAAAGTCGAGTCGATAGAGAATTTGATTGTAATCGTATCGAGGTGTCGATTCTTGTGATTTTGAAAAGGCACGTGTGTAGGTCGCCTCAAAAATGAGGAAAGGAGATTTTTCATTGACGAAGGACGAGTGTATTTGTGGGTTGTAAAAACTGTAATGATCGTGGGTAACGACATGAATAGCGTTCTCCCAAGGGCCAAGAGGTGTTTCTGCTTCCGCGTACCAGAGTTCTCCTATGAGCGATGACTCACCACCCTGTTGTGTGAAGATGGTTACCCAACGTTTTCGGTAGGGGTTCCATGACACGGCACCACGATGGGGAACTATTTCCCTGCCGTCATTGACCGCATGTATCGTGACAGTCCCAGATATTTTCTCCCAACTGTCAGGGTTTGACCATGCTTCGAATGTGGCTCGGCAACGAACTTGGGGAAATGGGTCACCGAAAAGCACCCATTTTTGTCCCTGTAGGTCTGTCCAGAAACATGCATGGCCAAATGGGCGATCTTGTGTGTCTTTCTGTGGAGAATCCGAGTCGTTCCAAAGCGTATGGTAATGTTCAAAGCTTTCTTTTGCCTTACTCCAGACACAAAGGCCTGTTTCATAGATCGTCATCGGTTTTTTAATTTTCGAATAGCTTGCAACGAGATGCTCGTGACCTTTTTGATCTTGAAGGCTAACCAATCCATCAAGCCACGTTGGGCCTTCACCAGGCATGTGCGCAACATTTCGAGGCAACGAATTACTATCAAGAAAATATTTATATCGAAGTTGGATGGGAGGCTTGAATGTCTTTAGTGGCTGGATAGCTGACTTCGCAGCAATGGTATGAAATCGACCAAGCGGATATGTGGAAAGATTAGTATCACCCCAGCACCAGAAAAGTTGTTTTTCATAGATAGCGTTCTGTACGCTGTCACAGCCAAATATAGGTTGGTCTTCCCAGTCAGTCATGCAACCCAATTTCTGGCTCTCTGCGAATAGCCCGGCGCCAGTGATTCGTCCTAGTCTCTTGGCAGGGAGTTTCCGTTTTACCCTGACAGTAATTCTCTTTCCTGGCTGAAGAGTCATCCGAACTCCTTCATAACCGAAGCCATCTTTTGCTATGGAGTATCCGTGCCCCCGCAGATGAAACCACGTTTTCAGGCCAAGCAAATCAGGTTCATCAATCGCAATTACACCAGCATTGTCAGAGATGAAACGCTGATTATTTATCGTCCGTAATTCCACTAACGGTACCGGCCATCCGTTTTCATCATCGAGGATTTCGATACAGCATGGTTCTGCTGACGTTGCAGTTCCAGTGAAAAAAAATAAGCAAACTATCCATGAAAGAATCGACCGACACATGAGAAATCACCTTTGTGAGAATACGCCTAACATGCCTCAATCATCATAAGTTGTTGGCATTGCAAACGAGTTCAAAAGTCGCCTGCAGAGTGGCCGTTTCTAGACCCGTTCAAACCAAGTCGGCCAGTCCGGACCGATATCTCTCAAGCACGGTTGAAACGACAAAAAGATACCCCCAAGGGAGGCCGCACCCTTAATTTTATGAGTCGTTCATCTTAGTTCAATAGTGTTCTTTATTGTTCACTCACCCAATAAATTTAGTCGAGAAGTTTCATCATGAACAAATATGAACAACCCTGAACACAATCAAATCGACATATATTCGACACATCACCTAGGATAATTCTTGGCGGCTTTTAATCCCCTGTTTTTTACCTTTGGGGTATTTTTTTAAAAGTTGTCAATTTTATTTTTGTGGCATGGAAGTCGCTAGGTGTTGTAGAAATAGCACGGAGCTTAAAATAAGAACGTTCAACCCATCATTCAATTATCGAATGGAATATGTGAGTGAATCTAAATGAGAGTCTGATAAGAAAGAAAGTAATCTTCGCTGTTCATAGTATCTACTCATAACATCAGCATTTTAATGCTATCCCGTAGTAGCGCCCGCTGTGATTGAATTTGAGCCTTACGCGACGGGTTGCTGGCCCTTAGAACCTGGTGGCATATTGCTTGTCGTGTCTACGTTTTGCTTTTATTCTTGAGAATGCTTGTTTTACCCTTAACCGATTTTGTAGTTCATCAACTTTCTTATTCATCCGCTCTCTTTTTATTCGGTAGAACTTCAAACGCATTG
>ERZ802830.3462-NODE-3462-length-13362-cov-7.0614_pt1 | contig 13362 bp, 14 predicted proteins | sample MGYA00345654_ERZ802830 | MGnify/ENA primary metagenome ERZ802830 (study PRJEB30503, sample SAMEA104212375) | marine metagenome | biome: Westerlies Biome; feature: [SRF] surface water layer (ENVO:00010504) within the epipelagic zone...; material: water... | reverse complement strand
TAAGATGTAAACGGAGACACCTGTGCGCTCGTCCAGCTGCCTGGCATAGGAAAGAAAACAGCAGAGAGACTCATAGTTGAAATGAAAGATAAAGTCTCTGAAATCTCAAGTGATGAAAATAGCCTATCACAGAATAATGAGAACAGTGCCGTTGCAGAGGCAATTAATGCACTCGTTAACCTGGGGTATAAAACCAAAGATGCAAAAACCATTCTTGATAAGATTGAGAGTGAGGGGCTTACCGTTGAGGAGCTTATTCGCCAAGCATTGAAATCACTCAATAAATAATACCTATGACGGACGAAGATAAAATTATAACTGCTGAAGCTCAAGATGGCGAAGAGTCTGTCGAGCAAGTGCTCAGACCGCAAATTCTAGATGAATATATCGGCCAAGAATCCGTTAAGGATCAAATGAATATTTTTATTGAAGCTGCAAAAAAAAGAAATGAGGCCATGGATCATGTCTTAATATTTGGGCCACCAGGGCTTGGTAAAACCACGTTAGCCCATGTCATCTCAAATGAGCTTGGTGTGAACTTAAAGCATACATCTGGTCCCGCCATAGAAAAGCCTGGAGACTTAGCAGCAATCTTGACTAATTTAGAAGAGAGAGATGTCTTATTTGTAGATGAAATTCATCGCTTAAGTTCTGTTGTGGAAGAAATCTTATATCCAGCTTTAGAAGATTATCAGCTTGATCTTGTGATTGGCGAAGGTCCATCCGCTAGATCTATAAAGTTAGACTTAACTAGATTTACAATGATTGGAGCGACCACCAGAGCCGGCTTACTCACTTCTCCATTGAGAGATCGATTTGGGATTTCCCAAAGATTGGATTTTTATAATGTGGATGAGATTACCCAGATTGTTAATCGATCGGCGGGAATACTAGGCGTAGAAATTGATCAAAAGGGCGCTGAGCAAATTGCATCCCGATCAAGAGGAACACCAAGAATTGCCAATCGACTTCTCAGAAGAGCAAGAGACTACTGTGAAGTAAAGAGCGATGGACGGATCAATTCTGACTTGGTCAATGACGCAATGAATCTAATGGAAGTTGACATAAATGGTTTTGATTATTTGGATAGAAAGTTTCTTACGGCAATCATTGAAAAATTTGGTGGTGGGCCAGTTGGTATTGATGCCATTGCATCGGCAATTGGAGAGGAAAGAGGAACGGTTGAGGATCTTATAGAGCCATTTCTCATTCAAGGTGGTTTCTTGATCAGAACACCCAGAGGAAGAATGGCTTCTGGCAAAGCTTATGAACACTTTGGCATTAAACCACCAAAAGAAATCATTCAGCAGGAAGATTTACTCTAAGACTATTACAACTTATTTTTGTTAGCATAATCGATATGGAAGAACCAATCATAATCAGTCCAGAAACAAAATATATTGCGATCGAAGGCCCGGTCGGATCAGGAAAAACGAGCCTGGCAAAAAAGATGGCAAATCATTTGGATGGAAAGCTGATTTTAGAGCAGCCAGAGACCAATCCTTTCCTCGAGAGTTTTTATAAGGACCCAAGATCCAATGCGCTTCCAACAGAGCTCTCATTTTTATTTCAGAGATCCAAACTTCTCGATGGCATAAACCAAGATGACTTATTTACAAGCATTAGCATCACCGATTTCATTTTTGATAAGGACAATATTTTCACTGAAATTAATCTCACTCATGAAGAAGCCGATTTGTTTAAAAAGGTGAAAGATTCATTGAAAGTTACTCATCCTTCTCCGGATTTAGTCGTTTACCTTCAGGCACCAGTAGAGGTTCTTTTGTCACGAATCAGGATGCGATCCCCATCTGTAGATCTTCTTATAGATGCTGCTTATCTTGAAAAGATTGCAGATTCGTATGCAAAGTTTTTCTATTACTATGAAGAGTCTCCTCTTTTGGTTGTGAATGCTGAGAATATAGATCCCATTCACAATGACGATCACTTTGAGATGCTTTTCTCAGAGTTAAAGAATGTGAAGTATGGAAAACACTTTTTCAACAACACAGCAGCAGCGTTTTCTTAATCAGACAGTTGTTGCTCAAGCGCCCAATCAATATGTTCATCAACCATGGAACCAGTTTGCCCCTTTCTGGATTTTAGAAGATCAATCGTTGATCTTTCCTTTTTTGAGTTTCCCAATGCAACTGCTATGTTTCTTAACCAGCCCTGATAACCCGTTCTTCGGATTGCTGAACCCCTGGTTTTCTCATCCCATTCTTCTTCGCTCCACTTGAATAATGACTCTAAGGATGCATCTTCAAATTCATCTCTTGGTTTAAAATCATCAATAACAGGTTTTTTTGCAAATTTATTCCAAGGGCAAAATATTTGACAATCGTCACACCCAAAGATTCTGTTACCGATCGGTTTTCTCATTTCTTCAGGTATTGAGTTTTTATTTTCTATTGTTAAGTAGGAAATGCATTTCCTGGCATCCAGTTCATACGGTGCAATGATCGCAGATGTTGGGCAAACATCTATGCATTCTCGGCAAGTTCCGCAATGATTAGTGGCTGGTTGATCTATCTCAAGCTCAATGTCTGTGATGATCTCTGCAATAAAAAACCATGAACCATCTTTTTTATTAATCAGGTTTGTGTTCTTGCCAATCCAACCCAATCCAGCATTCCTTGCCAGTGCTCTTTCCAGTACAGGTGCTGAATCAACGAAGTAATTCTTTTCTTTGATATTTGAGTGCTCACTAATCCGGGTGATCAAATGCTTTAGTTTTGATCTAATTGTTTTATGATAATCTCGCCCAAGAGCATAATTCGCAATATAGGCATTGTGGCTATTGTTTAATTTTCTTTCGCTGAGTTCCTTATCAAAAAAGTGATAGGTCATCCTTAATGAAATGACTCTAAGAGCGCCATTTATAAGTTCATCAGGACGAGCTCTTTTTTTCCCATGTCTTTCCATATATTTCATAGACCCATGATGATTATTCTTGAGCCATTCAATCAGTCTATCCTCGTCGTCTTTTATCTCAATTCCCGACACACCCATTTGATCAAAACCCAGTTCAAGGGACCATTTCTCTATATCATTCTTTAATTTCTTGAGGTTAGTCATTTTTATGAAGCATTATTTTCAATCTGGACAAGTATAATAAGAAGCATGAAACTTGCCGAGAAATATGTTTTTAGCTCAAGCACTATCTCTACTATTGATAAAGATGCGATCGCACAAAACGACCCTGGTTATGGATTTATTCTTATGGAAAGGGCAGCTAAATTTTCGTTTGAAGCTTTAATGAATAACAACCCATCTTCACTGACAGTATTCTGTGGATCTGGAAACAATGCCGGCGATGGATATTTATTGGCAAAAATGGCTATTGAATCAGGACTGATTACAAAAGTTATTACCATAGAATCGGAAGGTATACTAAAAGGTGATGCAAAGAATGCCAGAGATGCTTTCAAAAAAGCAGGTGGATTAATTGAAAAATGGTCACCAAATATTAGCCTGAGCAGCGATTGGGTTGTGGATGCAATTTTTGGGATTGGATTAAACAGGGACATAGAATCCCCATACAAAGAAGCGATTGAGTTTATCAATGGGTCTAAGTCCAAAGTCTTAGCCATTGATATTCCTTCGGGTCTTTGTGGCACGACAGGAAAGATATTCGGTAGGGCAATATCAGCAAACATCACTACAACGTATGTGGGGAAAAAATCGGGACTTTATCTTGATAACGGGGCCAATTGTACCGGAACTGTTTATTTTTCAGATTTGGATATTGATCAAGCTTTTTATACTGAACATAAGCCCTTAATCAAAATAGTTTCTGAAAAAGAAGTCAGCAATGTTTTATTGGATCGAAAGCAGACAAGTCACAAGGGCGATAATGGTCACATTTTACTCATAGGAGGAAATGATGGAATGGAAGGCGCTATCAGGCTTGCCTCTGAAGCCGCATTGAGAGCTGGCTCTGGTCTAGTAAGCATTATCTCTAAGCCAACTAGTTGCGAAATCATCAACCAATTTAGGCCTGAGGTAATGTGTCACGATGTCATAAACCAAGATAAAATAACTTCATTGATAGCTAGGGCAGATATAATTGGAATCGGGCCAGGATTGGGCACAGATGATTGGGCAATTGATTTATTTAATTTAGCAGTGAAATCCGATAAATATTTGGTACTGGACGCCGATGCATTAAACATTCTGTCTTCCAATCCTATAAAAAGAGGAAACTGGACTCTTACACCACATCCAGGCGAAGCAGCGAGGCTATTGGATAACTCGGTCAGTGATATTCAAAAAGATAGGCTAGCTTCCATATCTAAGCTCTCAGAAAGCTACTCAGCCAATATTTTACTCAAGGGAAAATATTCTTTGATTCAGGATTTGAATAATGACATTCCATTTATGATTACCTCCGGAAACCCAGGCATGGCAACCGCGGGAATGGGCGACTTACTAACCGGTGTCACTTGTTCACTTTTAGGTCAATTTGGAACTGAGGATTCAGCGAAGATTACTTCTATTGCAGCCCATGTGCATTCTAAGTCTGGTGATTTAGCATCTCATCAAGGAGAAAGAGGTATGATCGCCTCAGACTTATTAACTTATATAAGAGAATTGGTTAACCCATGATTATTGAAAGCGAGAATCAAATGATGGCCATTGGTAGAGAACTTGGTCGACATGTAAAAAGTGAAATATTAGAAAATTATGTGATTTTCTTAGAAGGAGATCTTGGGGCCGGTAAAACCACATTTGTAAAAGGTTTCATGAAAGGCATGGATTTTAAGGAGGTTGTGAATAGCCCAACATTCAGCCTGATAGAGTTAATAGAAATAGATTTGCATTATGTTTTTCACGTGGATTTATATCGAATAAATCGTAAAGATGAATTGTATGAACTCGACCTGCATGAAGAGCCTGCTCTTGATAAACCATCGGTGTATTTGATTGAGTGGCCTGAGAAAGGGAAGGGAGTGATTCTACCTCCAGATCTAAAGATTGTGTTTCAGACGTTGGAAAATCCAAATCAAAGAGATATCTTTTTTGAAGATTTTTCTCATAAACTGGGAAATAATCTATTCACACTATAAAATTTCTAATCCATGCATAATCCATCTTTAAAAAAGAAACCGATCACTTTGTTTGCTGCAATAATATTATGTTGCCTTTTTACCAGCATGGCTGACTCAAAATCAATCTTGAAAGACTTCAGAATCAATCAATCAGACGGTGAAACGAGATTGGTTTTAGATTTGACAGAGAAAGTAAAATATAAGCTTTTTACTCTTAATCGACCGGATCGAATCGTGATAGATCTTTATGAAACAGATCTAGCAAAAGGGCTTAAAACCAAAATCAAAAAGTCTGGCTTAATTAATGAGATTCGTATCGCAAGAAATAACTCAAGAAGAATAAGAATGGTGATAGAAACCAGTGAGATCCTTTTCTATCGTTTGAGCGCAATCCCGAAGAACAGCAATCCAAATCATCGTTTAGTTATAGACTTGAAGAAAGCATTTGAAGGAAGCAAAAAGCTTGCCGCTTCATCTGTGAATAGGAAGAAGTTCATTGTCGCAATAGATCCCGGTCATGGAGGCAAAGATCCTGGCGCTCAGGGCAGCCAAGTAATAGAAAAAGATCTGGTTCTCAAGATTTCTAAGAAGTTAAAGAAACTAATTGATGAAGAGAAAACCATGAGTGCTTTTTTGATCAGAGATAATGATTCTTTTCCCTGTCCTGGTAATAAAAAGAATTGCCGTCAACAGGAGTCTTTGTCCGAGCGAATCAGTAGAGCAAAAAAAGGGGGTGCAGATTTATTGATTTCAATTCATGCTGATGCATTCTCAGATAGCTCTGTTAGGGGAGCAACATTGTATGCACTCTCGGATGCAAGAAAGATTAGGAGAGGCAGTGACTATAAAGTGATGTATAGACCAAAAACCAAGAACAATGTAAGACTTCAATCTAAATCATCAAGGAAATCACTGAGTCGCCTCACCGAAGATGATCTAGATGCACAAGATCAGAGTATTGAGGTTGGAAAGCATATACTTAGAGAGATGATGAAAGAGGTCAGAGTTCGTAAAAAAACACCTCGTGAAGCTGAATTTGCAGTACTGAAGTCTACTTCGGTAGCCTCTGTTCTCATTGAGACAAGTTATCTTTCAAATAAAAACGATGAGAAGTTTTTGATCAATCCCAGGAATCAGGACAAAATTGTAGAAGCAATTGTAAGAGGCCTGAGAAGCTATAGTGCAAACATAAGAAAGGAGTTAGCTAAGAAATGAAAATAGATATTATTTTAGAACCCGATCTTACTCCAGAAGAAATTTGTGATCTTGGGTTATTGGCCGAAAGCTACGGTATCGATTCTGTTTGGACATCCAATTACTTTGCCCACTGGGATCCTTTTATAAGCCTGACTCAACTTGCAAACCAGAGTAAAAAAATCAAATTAGGGATATTGGCGGTGAGCCCTTTTGAAATGCATCCTCTAAAGATTGCAAATTCACTCTTAACACTTAATGAAATCAGCCAAGGAAGAGCTCAAATTGCTGTAGGCGCAGGCGAAGGAAATCTAACGGCAATGAATCTAGATACTCCAAAGAAGATCGTTCTTGCCGTAAGAGAGGCACTAGAAATCATAAATAAGGCTTGTTGCAATGATTTAAAAAAGGGCTATGAAGGAGAAATATTCAGTGTGTCATTGCCTTGTGATTATGGATGGGCAAAACAGAAAAAACCGATTGTTTATGGTACAGCCTATAGACATATGATGATGAGAATGGAGGGCAGAGTAGCCGACGGAGTTTATATTGGAGCAACACCGCCCGAGGTTCTAGAAGAAGCGATTGATAATATTCAAATCGGAAAAGAGAAACGATTAGATGGCAATGAGAATATCTTGATTAATTCTTTTTGGGCTTGGCATATCAAGAGCGATAAAGAAGAGGCATACAAAGAGTCAAGAAGAGAGCTTGCGTGGAGAGCAAGGAAACTTGAAAAATCTTTATTGCAGCATTATTTTTCAGACGATGAGTGTGAAGAGATAGCAGCTAAATTCCAGTCATTTGTGGATGCATACTTCGATCGCTCAGGAAATATTAAAGATATTGACATAGAAATAGCCAATAAATTATGCAGAGTATTCACTTCGACAGGGGATCTCGCAGATCTTGGATCAGAGATTGCCCGATTCAAGCAATTTGAAAAAATGGGTCAGACACACTTATCTCTTCGTTTGCATGATGATCCTAAAGCTGCACTGGACATCATAGGCACAGAAGTATTGCCACACTTCAAGTAAATTCATTTTGAATAGCAATAAAGCAATTATAATTAGAGGTCCTACTGCCTCAGGAAAAACAGATCTCTCTTTAAGGTTGGCTGAATATCTCCCCATTGAGATCATCAGTGTAGACTCTGTTATGGTCTATAAGGGTCTTGATATTGGATCGGCAAAGCCAGCTAAAGAAATTCTTGATCAGTACCCTCATCATTTAATAGATATTTGTGATCCGGGTGATAAGTATTCGGCCGGCAAGTTTGTTGAAGATGCTCAGCAAAAAATAAGAGATATCCAAGCACACAACCGAATACCTGTTCTTGTAGGTGGAACCATGATGTATTACAAAGTTCTCCAAGATGGATTGAATGAATTGCCTAAAGCTAATGATGAAATTAGAAATCAAATCGATCAAGAGGCAAAAGATCAAGGCTGGCCAGCAATGCATCGTAAACTTAAAGGAATCGATCCCGAGGCAGCAAAAAAGATAAAACCCAATGACAGACAAAGGATTCAGCGTGCCATCGAGGTATATATGATTTCAGGGACAACCATTTCTGAGCTAAAGAAGAAGGATAGTGGTAATCATGAATTTGAATTCTTATCTTTTAGCTTAATGCCGGCTGACCGAGAAGTGCTGTATCAGAATATCAATTTACGCTTTGATTCTATGATTGAGGTCGGTCTATTGGATGAGGTTATTTCTCTCCTTGATGATGATCTAGTCTCTGTGAATAGCCATTCAATGCAATCCATAGGATACAAGGAAATGCTTGACCATATCGGCGGGAAAATTTCATTAGATGAGGCTGTGGATGCTGCGAAAATGTCTAGCCGAAGATATGCAAAAAGGCAGATTACATGGTTGAGATCAATGGATGATCAATATAAGCTTGATCCATTGAATGGAAATAATCATCAATTAATAGAAAAGATCGTACTTAATCATTTTGAAGCAATAAATTGATCAACCACAAACACTCAGAAATCAGAACTCATTTGGTTATTGTTACAGGACCAGATAGCCCCATTAGAGATCGCAATGAGGAATTCATTTCCTTGGTGCTTTCTACAGGTTCCGTGATATCAGGAATCACTTATATCAATGTCAGAACTTACAATAGAAATACTTTGATTGGCAAAGGAAAGATCGATGAACTGAAAAAAACAATATCTGAAGAAGCATTTGATTTACTGGTATTTAGTCACGATTTGATTGCTTCACAAGAGCGAAACCTTGAAAAAATACTATGCTGTCCTGTCATTGACAGAACACGTTTGATACTCGATATATTTGCCAAGAGGGCACAGAGCGCTGCAGGTAAATTGCAAGTTGAATTGGCACAATTGAATCATTTGTCGACTCGATTGGTCAGAGGATGGACTCACCTAGAGAGACAAAAGGGTGGTATTGGTTTGAGAGGACCAGGGGAGAAGCAACTTGAAACGGATCGACGATTACTCGGAATCAGAATCAAGACCATTAAAGCTAGGCTTAAAAAAATTGAGGTTCAAAGAGCGGTTAATCGAAAATCGAGAATGAAATCGGCAAAGACGGTTGCACTGGTCGGTTACACCAATGCAGGTAAGTCAACCCTATTCAATGCGATTACGTCATCCGAAACCTATGTCGCTGATCAAATGTTCGCTACATTGGATCCATTATTTAGGCCATTGAAGTCGGTTAATAAGAAACAAGTCATTGTCAGTGACACCGTTGGATTTATTAGAGACTTACCCGAAACATTGATACAGGCATTCTTGTCTACTTTGGAAGAGCTCAGTTCTGCAGATTTAATTCTTCATATATTGGATGTGAGCGATCAAAATATTTATGAGAACAAACATTCAGTTGAGGAAATGCTGAAAAAGATTAATGCACATAACGTCCCTGTGATTAATGTTTGCAATAAAATTGACCTCGTTCGAAGTAAATCAGAAATATTCTCTATTGACGATGCTGTTCAAGTCTCTGCACAAAGTGGCGCTGGCCTTGACGAGTTAACTAAGTATGTCACTAAGAAGCTGGAACCTTTGAAAACCATAAGAAAGATCAGATTAGATCTTGATCAATCCAGAGTTCGTTCAGAAATTTATGAGTTATCCAGTGTCATTGAGGAAACCGTAAACGATGACAATCAAATTGAAATTTTATGTGAAATTGATGATGTCAGTTACGAGAGGCTTAAAAAAAATGAAAAAATTGAAGCCATACAGAGTAAAATGGCGAATCATTGACTAAAATTGGAGTTAAATAAACAATGACAAATAATGGAAAATCACCTTGGGACCCAAAAGATCAACCACCTGATCTTGATCAGATTGTCGAAGAGTGGCAGAAAAAGTTTAATACGCTCTTTGGCGGAAGCGGTAAATCCAACGGCAGTTCAATAAAGAAAGGACCACCGGCAGCTTTATTAATCGTACTGGGCTTATTCTTATGGATACTCACAGGCCTTTATCAGGTTGACGATTCAGAGAGGGGAGTGGTATTGAGGTTTGGTGAGTATAATCAGACAACAACGCCTGGCCTTCGTTGGCACGTTCCATGGCCAATCGAGTCTGTTGAAATAGTCAATGTCAATGTCGTTAATCGCTTTAAGCAGTCAACCACCATGCTTACTTCTGATGAAAACATCATTGTTGTTGACCTTGTTGTGCAATATCGAAAGACAAATCCAGTCGACTACCTCTTCAATGTCAGAGATCCAGAGGAAACACTCAGTGAAGTGAGTGAGAGCGCAATCAGAGAGGTCGCAGGAAAAACAAATCTCGATTTTATTTTGACTGAAGGACGTTCACAAATTGCAATCCAAACACAAGAAGTTATTCAAAATACTTTGGATGAATATGGAACAGGAATTACGGTGACCCAAGTTGCATTGCAGGATGCAAACTTTCCAGTCCAAGTTGAAAGTGCTGTACAAGATGCCATTAAAGCAAGAGAAGATAAGGAAAGGTATGCTTTTGAAGCTGAGGCATATGCCAATGATATCGTTCCTAAAGCAAGAGGTGATGCAGCAAAGATGATCCAGGAAGCAGAAGCATACAAGGCAAAAGTAGTTGCAGATTCTGAAGGTGAGGCGGAAAGATTCACTAAACTCTTGGTTGAGTATAAAAGGGCTCCTGAGGTAACAAGAGAGAGGCTCTATATAGATGCAATCGAGAGTGTTTATGGAAACTCGAATAAAGTTCTCATGGACTCTGAAGGCAGTGGAAATTTAATGTATCTGCCGATCGATAAACTTTTGCAACAAAATACGTCTCAAAAAAATGAGTCCACCGAAAATAATTCTTCACAGCCGACTCGAGATAACCCAACTACCAGTTCGCAGGACCCTAGAATGAGGAGAGTCAGATAATGAAAAATATATTTATATTTATACTTGTAGCTCTATTTGTAATCATCTCAAATAGTGTCTTTACAGTTGATGAGAGAGAGTATGCACTCAAATTCAGATTTGGAGAAATTATAAAATCTGACTACGAGCCTGGTATTCATTTTAAGTTCCCGTTTGTGAACAATGTTAATAAATACCCAAAGAGGATTTTAACGATCAATAATCCTCAGGAACTTTTTCTAACTGCCGAAAAGAAAAATTTATATGTAGATTTCTTTATCAAATGGAGAATTGACAGCACGACTGAATACTATCGATCAACAGGCGGTGATGAATTAGTGGCTGCACAACGACTTCTTGAGAATGTTAAAGACGGTATACGTTCTGAGTTTGCAAAAAGAACTGTGATTGAAGTTGTCTCTAAAGAAAGGAGAGAGCTGATGTCTGGGATGTTGACGGATGCAGCAACAAATGCGAGAAATATAGGGATTGAGCTTGTGGATGTGAGAGTCAAGAGAATTGAGCTTTCAGATGATGTCAGCGAGTCTGTATACAACAGGATGAGACAAGAAAGAGCTCGAATCGCATCAGAGTTAAGGGCTGAGGGCAGCGAAGATGCTACCGTGATCAGGGCTACAGCCGATAGAGAGCGAATCGAGATTCTTGCAAATGCAAATCGTGATTCACAAATCATTAAAGGTGAAGGCGATGCAGAAGCAGCAAACCTTTATGCAACTGCATACAATGAGGATCGTGAGTTTTACTCATTTTATAGAAGCATGCAGGCTTATAAAAACTCCATTGGAACATCAAATGATGTTCTTGTTCTTGACTCAAAAGGAGATTACTTTAAGTATCTAAATAATCAGACTCCAGAATAATTCACAGTAATAACAATGGGGGTCAATGAGTTAGTCTTTGCCGTTTCAGTATTTTTGATCCTGGAAGGATTGCTGCCATTTATTTCACCGAAGCTATATAAATTTCTTCTCATGCAAATGCTCAATACAAATGAGAATTCTATAAGGATTACAGGACTTATCTTGATTATAATGGGCGTCATATTAATGAATTTATTCTAGGAGTATTCAGTGACAAAATCTTTGGTTGTAATCGGTGCTCAATGGGGAGACGAAGGAAAGGGCAAAATCATAGATATTTTGACTGAAAACGCCGATGCAGTCGTCAGGTTTCAAGGAGGACATAATGCCGGTCATACTCTTGTTATCGATGGCGATAAGACTGTACTTCATTTAATTCCATCGGGCATCTTTAATGATGCCAAATGTATTATCGGAAATGGGGTTGTTGTTCATTTGCCCACGCTCATCAAGGAGATTGAATACCTCGAATCAAAAGGTATCGATATACACAGTAAATTAATGATTAGCTCGCAATGTCCTTTAATACTTCCGAGTCATATACTGATTGATGAAGCCAGAGAGAGATCATTGGGAAAGAAATCAATTGGGACAACAGGAAGAGGAATTGGTCCAGTATACGAAGACAAAGTTGCCAGAAGGGTAGTCCATGTCATGGACTTATTTGACGAAGACTTATTCAGATCAAAACTAAGCTCATTGATTGAATATCATAACTTTATCCTTAAAGAGCTTTTTGGTGCTGATGGAGTAGATGCAGAAGAAGTCTTAAAAGACTGGATGGATCAGTTCGATAAAATTAGAAACCTAGTAGTCGACAGTTCAAAGACGGTAAACGAGTTCCGAGCAAGCAACTCCAATATCCTCTTTGAAGGCGCTCAAGGCTCAATGCTTGATATTGATCAAGGCACATATCCATTCGTTACTTCATCAAGTACACTCTCAGGCGCCTCCTCATTGGGATCTGGCATAGGTCCTCTAGACATCGATGGTGTTCTTGGAATCACGAAGGCTTATGCTACTCGAGTCGGTTCAGGACCGTTCCCAACGGAGATCGATGATGATTACGGCAAGCATATGGCAAAAATTGGTGTTGAATTTGGTGCCACTACGGGTAGGCCTCGCAGGTGCGGTTGGTTGGATCTCGTGGCGTTACGTAAAGCCGTTAATATCAACTCCATATCCCATTTATGCATAACTAAGATCGATGTTCTTGATGGCCTAGACAAGATACTTGTAGCCGAGGAATATGAGATTGAAGACAAGAAATATGACACATTGCCAGCAATGAGCCAAAATCAATATGAAAAAATAGTCCCTATTTATAAAGAGTATAGTGGCTGGGCAGGGAAGACATCTGGGCTCAAATCATTCGATCAATTGCCGACCGAAGCTCAGACCCTGATCAAAGGAATAGAAATTTCAGTTGGTGTTCCTATATCGCTGATATCAACCGGCCCAGATAGAAATGACATGATTGTGATTGATGAAATATTTTCATGAGCAAGGAGGTAACCATATACGGATATAATTCTGTCGAAACATCTGTTTCAAAGAATCCAGATAGAATCATCGAACTTTATGTAGACAAATCAACTTCAAATAAACGGATTGATAAATTGCTATCGAGCAGTGCCGTCTCTAAATTGAGTATAAAAAGAGTTGATAAATCCTTTCTATCAGACCTTCTTTCTACAGAGAAGCATCAAGGCATTGCTGCAAAAATTATCATTAATGAGTTTTTTAACCTTAAAACAAGCATTCAGTTTCTGTCACAGAAAGAAGGATCATTGGTGCTGATTCTTGATGATCTTGACGATCCAAGAAATATCGGCGCATGTCTTCGAACTGTAAATGCGGTAGACATATATATGGT
>ERZ802830.3461-NODE-3461-length-13363-cov-6.53652_pt1 | contig 13363 bp, 18 predicted proteins | sample MGYA00345654_ERZ802830 | MGnify/ENA primary metagenome ERZ802830 (study PRJEB30503, sample SAMEA104212375) | marine metagenome | biome: Westerlies Biome; feature: [SRF] surface water layer (ENVO:00010504) within the epipelagic zone...; material: water... | reverse complement strand
GTGGAGTTGGTCGTTGGTGAACCCGCCTACAGGGGCGTGGAACATTTTACGGTAGTGGGGGAGTGCGACGTGGACATCGGCTCCGAGTTCGTGCAGGGCGGAGACGAGTGAGGCGGAGACATCGGCGAGTCCTCCGGCTTTGGCGGAGAGTTGGTTGGACATGTTTCCCATGCCTTCCGGGAGGTAGGTTATTTCCGGAGTGACAATGAGAATCCGAGGATTCGATTTCTTTGTTGGCTCATTCAGCACTTATGTTCACCATTCACTTCTTTTAAAGTGAAACAGGATGTGGGTTTGAGTGCAAGGTAAATAGGGTTTTTTGCGGATATTGGCTGATACATCTCCCCTGTCGTGGTTAATTTCTCAATCTTTTTTGGATTAGGCTCCGGGTTTGATGAGAAGAAAAAAGTTATTGTGTTAGTTGTTTCCAGACGCGGTAGAGTTCGGTGACGCCCCAGGCTTGTGCGGCGCAGCCGCGTTGGGTGTGTGGGGTGTTGCCGTCGAGAATTTCGGGTAGGTGGCCGATGCAGCCGTTTTCGAGGAGGAGGGTGGCGCTGCTGAGGAGGGCGCGGGCGTGGGGGATGACGTCTGGGCCGAAGGTTTGGAGGAGGGCTTCGGCGTAGGAGGGGAAGGGCCAGCTCCAGGCGGTTCCGTTGTGGTAGGCGGGTTTGCGTTGGGTGTCTTCGTCGCCGATATAGATGCCTTGGTAGGGATGGTGGGGGTCGTTTATGAGGTGTTGGTTTGGATAGGTGGGGGGGGGTGGGTGGACGGGTTGGTCGGCGAGGCTGCGGATGGCGCCGGGGATGAGTAGTTTTTCGGTGGCTTGGAGTAGGTCGCGTTGGAGGTGGGGGTCGGTGAGGGCGCCGAGGGTGATGGCGAAAAGTTGATTGGGGCGTAGGGCGTCGTCGGGGGTGGCTTTGGAGGCGGGGGTGCCGGGGGTGGCGATGAGGAGGTCGGCGAGGTAGCGGTCGTTTCCGCGTTGGATGGGATAGTGGTTTTGGATGGATTGGGAGACGGTTTGGGCGAGGGTGCGCCAGTGGGGGTTGGGGGTGTGCTGGGAGAGAAATTGGAGGGCGGCGTGCCAGAGGGCTTGAATTTCGATGGGGTAGCCTTCGCGGGGGGTGCCGGCGGGGTAGTTGGTGTCCATCCAGGTGAAGTGGGAGGGGCTGAAGATGAGGGCGGAGGTGGCATCCATCTGAATGCCGTTTTCGGTTCCGTTGATGTAGCCTTCGGCGATGGAGATGAGGACGTCGAGGAGGGTGCGGTTGCCGCAGTCGGTTTTGAGTAGGTTGCTTGTGGGTTGGGCTTGTAGGTAGCTGTTGCAGGCGGCGAAGAGCCAGAGGGGGGCATCGGAGGTTTCGCGGTTGGCGTGGTCTTCGCCGGAGATCATGTTGGGGAGGGTGCCGTTGCGTTCGAGTTTGGCGAAGGCGATGAGAATGGCTTTGGCTTGGGTGTGGCGTCCGGCGGAAATGATGCCGCGGAGGCAGATAAGGGTGTCGCGTCCCCAGTCGAGAAACCAGGGATATCCGGCGATGACGGTTTGGAGTTGCTCGCGTTGGACGATGAAGGCTTCGATGGCGTTTTGAAGAACGTCTTCGAGGGGTTGGGGTTGGGGTTCGTTGAGGGTGAGGGGGGAGAAGGTGGGGGTGGCGTTGACGCTGGCGAGGAGGGTGGCGGGGGTGGTGTCGTTCAGGGGGATGGTGAAGTAGCCGGGGCTGTAGAGATCGGAACTGCCGTCGGTTCCGCGGGTTTGGTCGATGGGGTGTTTGATTTGGTAGTACCATTCGGGTTCGATGGTGAAGGTGCTTTGGGGGCATTGGATGAGGAGTTGTCGTTCGGGGGCGGGGGTGAAGGTGAAGCCGTCTTGGTGGGGTTGAATGGCGTTGGGAAAATGGGTTTCGGGACCGGTGAAGGCTTGGGTGATGGCGTGGTTGGGGCGGTCTTCGATGTCGGGGCGTAGGATGAGGGTGATGGGTTGATTGGAGGAAAGTTCTTCGGCGTGGGGGGTGGGGGTTCGGCGTTCAAAGCGTAGTTCGATGGCATTGATCTCTTCGTGCATGCGGAGGGTGATGGTGAGGGGGAGGGTGTAGCCTTGTCCGACGGGTGCGTTGAAGTGCCAGTAGATGGTGTGGGGGTTGGGGTTGGTTCCGAAGTGGGTTTGGCAGGCGAGGGTGAGTTCGGTGGAGAAGCCTTCGCGTTGAATCCAGACGCGGCAGCGGGTGAAGAGGGTGTGGCGGTCGATGGGGAGGTGGGGGTGGAGGTTGGCTTGTAGGAGGGCGTCGTATTTACTCTGGAGGGAGGCCCAGGCGCTGCGGACTTGTGCGAGGGCGCCGTGGGCATTGGTGCAGATGGCGAGGCGGGGGTCGGGTTGGTGGGGGGTGGTGCGGAAGAGGGTGTGGATGCGGGGGGCTTGGTTGTGACCGAGTTGGAGTAGGGGGGTGTTGGTGCGGTGGATGTGATCGGGCTCAAGGTGGGTGAGGTTGAGGGTGAGCATTTGGTGGGTGGATGGGGCTTGTAGGGGGGGGAGGATGAGTGCGTGTGTGCCGGAGTTGAGTTCAAATGATTTTTCGTGGGCGTGGGTGGTTTGGTGGTGATGAATTTCGCAGATGAAGCGGTGGGGGGCTTGGATGAGTAGGGCGTGCCCGGGGGGGATCATGACGGTTCGGTGTTGGTCGTGGGGGACGTTCCATTGGATAAATCGGGCGGGTTGGGTGAGGGATTCGCAGTAGTTTCGGGGGTTGGATGTGAAGGCGTTTAGGTCGAGGTTGGGGGGGATGTTGATGGCTTCGGCAAGTTGGGTGAGGTGGGCTTTGAGGCGTTGATTTTGAGCGTGGGTGGAGCCGGTGTAGGGGTGTTGTAGATGGTGATCGAGTTGGGTGCGCCATTGGGGGTCGTCGGTTTGACAGCGGATTTCTCCGGGTTGAAGGGGGGTGCTTGGGTCGGTTTCGGCGAGGAGGTTGATGTTGAGTTTTTTGTATCGGTGGGAGAGGAGGGCGGGTTGTTCGAGGTCGAGGTTGGCGAGGATGAGGAGTCGGTTTTTTTGTTGGGCGTCTTGGCGGGGGAGGGCGAGGATGTTGCCGGTTCCGGTGGTGACGATGCGAAGTTCGGCGTGGGGGTGAAAGGCGGGGTGGAGTTCGAGTAGGGCATGGATGCGGCGAATCCAGTCGACTTGGTTTTGCGGGTTACCCCAGTTGAGACTGTGGGCGTTGTGGACGTTGATTTGTTGGGTGGCGAGCCATTCGAGGCCGTTGGAGAAGCCGAAGGCGCCGTTGAGGGAGGTGAGGGCGCAGAGGGCGGTTCGGAGTCGGGCGAAGGTGGGGGAGGTGGCGGCGAGGCGGGCGTTGTCGTGGGTTTCGGCGAAGTGGATGAGGTTGCCTTTGGTGCGGGCGATTTCTAGGCTGGTGGGGAGGTAGTGTTCGAGGGCGTTGCGGTCGTAGTTTTGGAAGATTTCGGAGTAGGCCCAGTTCATGCCGGCTTCATCGAGGAGTTGTTCGGTGATGGCGGGGTCGCCGCCGAGTCCTTCGAGCATAAAGATGGTTTCGGGATATTCGAGGCGGACTTTGGCGATGATGTAGCGCCAGGTGGGTGTGGGGACTTTGTAGCCGGCGTCACAGCGGAAGCCGTCGACGCCGCGGCGGCACCAGAAGAGGAAGACTTCGGCCATGTAGCGCCAGAGGTCGCGGTTGGTGTAGTCGAGTTTGGAGAGGTCTTCCCAGAGGATGCCCCAGGCACCGGGGGATTTGAAGGTGTCGTCGGTGGGGTTGCGGGCAAACCATTCGGGGTGGTGGTTTTGGAGGTGGGAGGCCCATCCGGTGTGGTTGATGGGCATGTCTAAGTAGATGCGGGCGTTGCGTTGATGGATGGCGTCGATGAGTTCTTGGAATTGATCGAGGGGGGTGGTGGCGCGGTCGAATTCGGCGAGGGCGGGGTCGATATCCATGAGGTCGAGGGCGGCGAAGGGGCTGCCGTATTGTCCCATGCGGGCGTAGGTGGTGGGGGTGGGGTGGATGGGGAGAAGTTGGATGATGTGGCAGCGGAGGTGGCCGATGATAAAGTCGAGTTGTTCAATGAGGTCGCGAAAGGTGCCGGAGGGGGGTAGGACGGAGTAGTTTGCTTCGGCGAGTTGATCAACGGCGGCTTGGTGGTGGGGTTGTACGGCGTCTTGATTGCGGGCGGTGCCGAAGAGGCGGACGAAGGCGGTGTAGAGGGTGTTGTTGGAGACGGTTTCGGGGGGTTCAATTTTGATGATGGTGTTGCGTCCTTGTGGCCAGTGAAAGGTTTGATCGGGGGTGCGAAAATAGGCTTTGGCTTCGTAGCGGCCGATGTGGGTGAGGGGGAGACTGAGTTCCCATGTGCCATCTGTTTTTTTTTGCATGGGGATGTCGTGCCAGTCGCGATCAAGGGGGGGGAGGCTTTCTTCGGCATGGCGTACAATTTCTTCGAGTCGAATTTTTCCGCGGTCGAGGTTGGTGCGTAGATAGGCATGCCCTTGTTGGTGGGAGGTGGTGGTGAGGGTAAAGGTGATTTGATCTCCGCTGAAGTGGATGAGATGGAGGTCGGGTTGGGGTTGTTGCTTTAGAATCATGGTTCGGTTGAATCTTTCTTTGTATAGTACTGAGAGTTGTGATGGTGAAGATCAAAGACGGGTGTGGCAAGTTTGATTGTTTGAAAGATGAAAAAAGGGGTTTGGTTTTTGAATTTTTTGCGGGGCTTTAAAGGTGAAGAATGGTGGGGGTTGGGCATTGCACCCCCCCAAGTGGGTATGCTTCACTTCGGTTTTATCGCTTTTTCGGAAACTTATGGGTCTGGTGGGCGGGGGAGAAGAGTATGCGAATTGTGATTATTGGGGCAGGGAATGCGGGTCGACAGCTTGCGCTGCGGCTTTGTGAGGAGAAGCATAGTGTGGTTATGGTCGATGCGGATGCAAATCGGTTGGCGGAGGCGGAGGCGGGCTTGGATATTCTTTCGGTCTGTGGTGAGGGAACGCATCCGACGGTTTTGCAAGAGGCTCAGGTGGAGCGGGCAGATTTGTTGATTGCGGTGACGGATAATGATGAGGTGAATATTTTAAGTTGCTTGATGGCGCATGCGGCTGGGGCGAAGGGGAAGATTGCTCGGGTGGTGAATCCGGCGTTTTTGGCGGAGACGGAGACGTATGACCTGCAGCGGATGGGTATTGATTTGGTGATCAACCAGAAGCAGGAGTGTGCGCATGAGGTATTCAATATGTTGCTGATGCCGGGGGCGCATGAGGTGTTTGATCTGTTTGATGGACAGGTGATGGTGGCGGGGTGTCGGGTGACGGCGGTGAGCCCGTTGCTAGATCGGACGCCGGCGGAGTGTAATCGGTTGGATTTGATGCAGGAGGTGCGGGCGATTGCGATTCGGCGGGGTGATGAGCTGGTGGTGCCGCGGGGGAATACGACGTTTGAGCAGAATGATTTGGTCTACATTGTGGGGACGCGTGAGCAAGTGACGAGTTTCTTCACGTGGGTGAGTCCAGATGTGAAGCCGTTTGAACGGGTGGTGATTGGTGGTGGGGGCGATCTGGGGCTGATGTTGGCACAGGTGGTGGAAAAAGATTTTGATTGTGTGTTGCTGGAGTTGGATGAATCTCGGGCTGTGGCGTGTTCGGCGGAACTGAATTCGACGCTGGTTTTGCGGGCGGATGCGTTGACGGAGAGTGCGATGGAAGAGGCGGGCATTCATGATCAAACCGCGTTCATTGCACTGACGGGGGATGATGAGAATAATATCATGAATTGTTTGTTGGCGCAGAAGATGGGGGCGGCGTTTACGGCGACGCAGATTGCGCGGACTGATTTTGTGCCGGTGGTGGAGCAGTTGTATTTAGTGAACCGGGTGGTGAGTCCGTATATTTCGACGACGCATACGATTTTGCATTGGCTGCGTTCGAAGCGGGTTCGGGCGGCGGCTTTGTTGCATAATTTGCCTGGGGAGTTGTTGGATATGGTGGTGGCACCGGGGCATGAGATTGATGGGATTTGTATTAAGGATATTTCGTTGCCGGAGCGGTCGGTGATCGCGACGGTGTTGCGTGAGCAGGCGGTGCATACCGCTACGGGGGATCTTCAGCTTTTGGCGGGGGATCGGGTGCTGGTGTTTACCCATGCGGATGAAGTGGGACATATTCGAACGATATTTCAATAGACGATGAATCGTAGAGCCGTATTTCAGTTGGTTTCATACCTGACGCTGGTCATTGGATTGGCGATGGTGGGTTGTGCCGGTATTTCGATTTATTATGCTGAGGCGTTGGCGTTGCGGTATAGCTTTTTGTTTGCGGGGGGATTGGCGGTCGTTTTTGCGTTGCTGTTGAGTTGGTTGACGCGGGGGCCAGTGAATCTATCGCGGCGGGATGGTTTTGGGGTTGTGACGTTTGGGTGGTTGACGGTTACGATTTTTGGTTCGCTTCCGTATCTGTTTTCAGGGGTGATTGCGCATCCGGTTTCGGCGTTGTTTGAGACGATGTCGGGATTCACGACGACGGGGGCTTCGGTTTTAAATAATTTAGAGTCGTTGCCGCGTTCGATTCATTTTTGGCGGGCGCTGACGAATTGGTTTGGCGGGATGGGTGTATTGGTTTTGTGTGTGGCGATCTTGCCTTTCTTAGGTGTGGGGGGGATGCAGATCTTCCGGGCTGAAATGCCGGGGCCTTCGAAGGATCGATTGACGCCGCGGATTACGACGACGGCGAAGTTGTTGTGGGGGGTCTATCTTTTGTTGTCGGTTTCGGAGGCGGTGTTGTTGCGGTTTGTCGGGGGGATGGGATGGTTTGATGCGGTTTGTCATACATTTACGACGATGGCGACGGGTGGCTTTTCGACGCGGAGTGCGAGTATTGGTGCGTTTAATAGTGCGGCGGTTGATTGGATTATTACCTTTTTTATGTTTCTTGCGGGGATCAATTTTTCGTTGCATTACCGAGCTTTAACGGGAAAACCGGGTGCGTATTGGCGGGATGCGGAGTTTCGTTTTTATGCGATTCTTTTGTTGGTTGTGATATCGGTGATTACGTTGAATGTGTATGTGGCGGATCTGGCTTCGTTTGGGGCGTCGTTGCGGCAGGCGGCGTTTACAACGGTTTCGATTGTTACGACGACGGGGTTTGCGACGGCTGATTTTGATCAGTGGCCGGAGGCGGTTCGTATTTTGCTGGTTGGGATGATGTTTTTTGGGGGTTGTGCGGGTTCAACGGGCGGTAGCATGAAGATTGTACGGGTCTATATTATCGTGAAGATGATGATTCGGGAGATTAAGGTTTTTATGCGTCCTTCGGCGGTGATTCAGCCGAAGTTGGGGGGCAAGCCGATTGAGCCTGAGATTATTGCACATATCTGTGCGTTCTTCGCGATATTTGTGTTGGTGTTTGCGTTGGGCTCTTTCATTATGACGTTTTTCACTCCGAATTTGGAGACGGCCGCTACCTCGGTGATTGCTACGCTGGGTAATATCGGACCTGGTTTAAATGCTGTAGGCGCGACCCAAAATTATGCGGCGATTCCGGTGGCGGGGCAGGCGTTTCTTACGTTCTTAATGTTGCTGGGTCGGTTAGAGCTGTACACGGTTTTGATTCTTTTCTTGCCGAGTTTCTGGAAGCGATAATCTGATCGTTTCTAGTTGGTATCTTTTTGCTTAGGTTGACCGATTGTTTTATGGTTTATGTCGAATGTTGATAAAGAAATTATCTATCACGGAATTAAAATCGGCGTGAGGTTCTTCGAAACCTTCGGTAATCAGAATTTTTCGAATGGAAACAACTTCGTTTATTTTACTTTGCAGAGTGGCTAATTCTTCACTGGTTGGAGGCGAGCTAAGAGCCTCGTTTAATTCACGTAGTTCTGTTTCCGCTTCAGTCAAACTCTCTTGGTATTGGGTGATATATCTTCTAAGATTATAGGTTAAAAAATCGTATAGGGCATCCGTGTTTTCCAGTACTTTTGGTATGGGTTTATGTAATACATCCGCAAAAATATCTGCATTATAACTATCGATTAAAAATAGATGCCCTTCTTTTTTAAAGACCAATATGGCATGGTTGCTTTGAAATACATAAACAGAGGTAGAATCTCCAGTTGAAATTCCCTGCATGCTTATAATAGCTCCTCTGTTTTCTCCGAGTCCTAATAGACTGTTTCTTAGATCTTCAATGTTGAATTTGACTTTATTGAATAGATTATACCAGTCTGTTGCGTCTATGAGATTTTTTAGTTCAGATTTTACGGTATCGTAATCACGACTGAGGAACCATTTTTTACCCAACTGTTGAAGAGTGAGTTTGGTTTTCTCATTAAGTGGTAAATCGTTATATCTTACGTTATACTTTTCAAGTGTGTCAAAAATGGTGGGTTCACAGTTACGTCGTCCCTTGGTTTCACCTTTGAATTTGATGTTTTCTTGCGCTTTTATGGATTCTTGAATATTTCGATCATTTTCGAGGATATCTTGCATAACACGTGCTCGTGCCTGGCATAGTCCTGTTGTATTACATTCCGTATATTCTTTATAAATGACCTTGATTTGATTATCCATCGCACGTTCAAAGCTGAGCGCGAAATAGGATTGTTCCTCTTTAGTAAGAGGAACGCCATTTCGATAATGTTCGGCTGCATTGCCGGCATCATCGAGCCCATCAAGATGTTCAATGGCTATGAGTTCAGTTTGGGTAAGATTACAAGCATACAGATTGAAGACACTGTTGATGAGTATAAAAAAAGTAAATAATATATATGTATTAAATTAATATATTAATTTTTTTAGTATAATTACAATGATTATCTTGTATACGAAAATGAAACTATCTAGTTGCTGGGTAAGAGATGAATAGTAGTGTGTGTGGATGAGTGAGGAGCGATTATCAAAAATTATGGCGGCGCGGGGGATTTGTTCGCGGCGTGAGGCGGATCGTTATATTGAGCGGGGTTTGGTGCGGGTTGATGGGGTGGTGGTGGATCAGTTGGGGAGTAAGGTGTTGCCGGATGCTGAGATCGTGCTGAATGAGGAGGGGACGAATGAGCAGGCACAGTTGGTGACGTTTCTTTTGAATAAACCGATTGGCTATGTGTCGGGTCAGCCGGAAGAGGGATATCGTCCGGCGGCAGCGCTGATCGAGGGGGAAAATCGTTGGAAGGGCGATCGGTTGAAGCGGGCGTTTGGGCGGGATCAGTTGAATGGCTTGGCGCCGGCGGGGCGGTTGGATATTGATTCAACTGGGTTGCTGGTGCTAACGCAGGATGGTCGGGTGGCGCGGCAGTTGATTGGTGCGGATTCTGCGGTGGATAAAGAGTATTTGGTGCGGGTTCGGGGCGAGTTGGATGCAAGGGGGTTGAAGCAGTTGAATCATGGCTTGCAGTTGGATGGAAAGCCGCTGAAACCGGCGAAGGTGAGTTGGCAGAATCGGGATCAGTTGCGGTTTGTTTTGCGTGAGGGAAAGAAGCGGCAGATTCGGCGCATGTGTGAGTTGGTGGATTTGAAGGTGGTGGGCTTGAAGCGGATTCGGATTGGACGTATTCAGTTGGGTGCATTGCCTGAGGGGCAGTGGCGGTATCTGGGGAATCAGGAAACATTCTAAGATAGAGCGGTTGTTATTGGAGTGTGGAAATAGAAAGAGGTGAGGGTATGAAGGTTTTTTTGTTCGATATTGGCAATGTGCTTTGTGATTTCACCTATGAGCGGTTTTTGAAGCGATATGAGGAGATGTCGGGGAAGCTGGTGGGGATTCATGAGCCGGAGGATGAGGCGCTTTATCATGCGGTTGAGCGGGGCGAGATTTCGGATCAGGTGTATGTGGATCGAATGAATGTGCGTAAGCAGCTTCAGTGGCAGGTGGAAGATTTGGTGGGGGCTTGGCAACAGATTTTTTCGTCAAATGAGGTGGGGCGTTCGCTCTATTTTCATGCGATTGAGCAACAGATACCGGTGTATACATTGAGCAATATTACGGAGTATCATGTTCGTGCGATTGAGCGAGAGTGGGATGGTTTACTGGCTTCGGCGACGGGACTTTTTCTTTCGTATGAGATGGGGTGTCGTAAGCCGGAGTCGAAGATCTATGAAATGGCAATCGAACGGTTGCAGGTTCCGGCAGAAGCTTGTTTTTTTATCGATGATTTGGCTGAAAATATTGAGGCGGCTCGGGAGTTGGGTATGCAGGCGCACCAGTTTGTTCCTGAGAACTATGAAGTTGTGAAGGAGCAAGCGAGTGCGTTCTTTGATTGGGAATGCCGTCTCTAAAGTCTCTAGTCGGTTGCAAGTAGTTGGTTTAATCTTTTTGCGAATGCGGCTGGGTCTTTGAGTTTGGCCCCGGATGCGAGAATCGCTTGATCGTGTAGTATTTTTGTGAGGGCTTCTGCTTTTGGATCGTTGGCATCGGCGGCGTGTAGAGCTTGGACGTGTTGAACGAGGGGATGTTCGGGGTTGAGCTCAAGGACGCTTTCATGTTCAGGAACGGGTTGTCCCATGCGGCGCATCATCTCTTCGATATGGGGGCTCATGGTGTGTTCGTCGCCAACGAGAACGGCGGCGGAGTCTTTTAAGCGGGTGGTGAGTTTTACTTCTTTGACCCCTTCGAGTAGCTCTTTTGCGAAGCCGATGAAGCCTTCATAGGTCTTCTCTTCTTCTTTGAGTGCTTCGGTGTCGTCTTGTTCGCCTTTATTGACGGCTTTGAGTTTTTTGCCTTTGAATTCCATGAGTTGTGGGATGACAAAGTCGTCGATGGGGTCGGTCATCAGGAGGACTTCTTGTCCGTCGGCTTTGTAGCGTTCGAGATAGGGGGAGTTGGCAATCTGTTCGCGGTTTTCGCCGGCGAGGTAGAGAATTTCTTCCTGATCATCGCTCATGTTTTCGATGTAGTTAGCGAGGGTTGTTTTTTCGCCGGGTTCTTTGGTGCTGCTTTCGAAGAGGAGTAGATCGGCAATCTTTTCTTTGTTTGACCAGTCGGATTGCAATCCTTCTTTGAGCAGGGTGCCGAATTCTTCGTGGAGTCCGCTGAATTTTTCAAAATCTTTTTCTTTTATTTGAGCGAGGGTTTTGAGGATGCGGTTGACGAGGTTGTTGCGAATTTTTTCTAGTTGTGGGTTCTCTTGTAGGATTTCGCGGGAGACGTTGAGGGGTAGATCAGAGGCATCGACGACGCCTTTAATGAATCGGAGGTAGCCTGGTAAGAGATTGTCGAATTCGTTCGAGATGAAGACCCGTTGCACATAGAGATTTAGGTGCGCTTTGGGATCGTTGTTCATCATGAGGTCAAAGGGTCGTTTTTCGGGAATGAAGAGGAGGGCTTTGAATTCAATGGCGCCTTCGGCATTGTAATGAATGGTTTCGGCGGGATCGTTCATGTCGTGCGAAAGGTGTTTGTAGAATTCGCTATATTCTTCGGGTTGGATTTCATTCTTGGGTCGCAGCCAGATGGCTTTTTGGGAATTAATTTGCTCTTCTTTTTCCTCTTCGACTTCGGTTTCTTCGTCTTTTTGGGTGGTGATGAGTGTGACGGGATGCTCGAGGAAGTCGGAGAATTTTTTAACGGTGGAGCGGATCGTCCATTCGTTGAGGAATTCTTTGGCGTCTTCTTTGAGGTGTAGGGTAATGGTGGTGCCGCGATCGGGTTTATCGATTTCATCGAGGGTGAAGTTGCCGGTTCCGGTGGAGGTCCATCGAATGGCTTCGTTGCCGTGGGCTTTGGTGTCGACGACGACTTCGTCTGCGACCATGAAAGAGGCGTAGAATCCAACTCCGAATTGCCCGATGAGTTCGGGGTTTTCTTTGAGATCGGCTTCTTGGGCGCGGGCGAGGAAGGCTTTGGTACCGGAGTGGGCGATTGTGCCGAGGTTTTCGATGACGTCGTCGCGGCTCATGCCGATTCCGTTGTCGGAGAGGGTGAGGGTGCCTGCTTCTTCATTGGCACGAAGGGTGATTTTCCAGTTGGTGTTATCTTCGAGGTAGTCGGGCTCGGTGAGGCCTTGAAAGCGTACTTTATCGATGGCATCGCAGGCATTTGAGATGAGCTCGCGGAGAAAGACTTCTCGGTGGGAATAGAGCGAGTGTGTGATGAGGTGTAAGAGTTGTTCTAGTTCAGTTTTAAATTGCATTGTTTCTTTGGCCATGTGCGTTCTCCTTTTGAAGGCAAGGCGAGAATTTAGTGGAGCTTGGGTGGGGGTTCAAGTCTCTGTTTTAGAGAATTAACATGCAGTCGCCGTAACTGAAAAAGCGGTAGCGGTGGGAGATGGCTTCGTGATAGGCGTTCAGAAGAGTTTTTCGGTCGGTGAAGGCGGCCATCATCATGAGCAGGGTGGATTGGGGTAGGTGGAAGTTGGTGAGGATGGCGTCGGTGTGTTGAAAGGTGTGGGGGGGGTAGATGAAAATATCGGTGGAGCCGGAGGCGGGTTGGAGAGTGGGTAGGCTCTCGAGGGTGCGGACGGAGGTGGAGCCGACGGCGATGATGCGTCCGCTTTGTTCTCGGGCATGGCGGAGTTTCTCGGCGGTTTGTGGGCTTACTTCATAGCGTTCGGCGTGCATGGTGTGGTCGGTGATGATTTCGGCGGTGACGGGTCGAAAGGTGCCGAGTCCGACGTGGAGGGTGAGTTCGCAGGTGGTGATGCCTTTCTGTTTGAGGTTGGTGAGAAGTTCGGGGGTGAAGTGGAGGCCTGCGGTGGGTGCGGCGGCGGCTCCGGGTTGGCTGGCATAGACGGTTTGGTAGCGCTCTCGGTCGGTGGCATATTCATCGGGTGTAGCTCGGTGGATATAGGGGGGGAGTGGGGGTAAGCCGTGTTTGGTGAGAAGTTCAATAAAGGGTTTTGCAGATTCGATGCGGAGGAGTGCTTCGCCTTTTTCGCCGTCGGTGATCATTTCGGCCTGTGCTTCGCCATTGCAGAGGGTTAGGTGGCTGCCGGGTGCGGGTCGGCGGGAGCTTTTGAGGAGGACGCGCCAGTGATGGGGTTTTTCTTCGTTGAGCAGAAGAAGTTCAATTTTTCCACCGGTTTGTTTTTGCCCGAATAGGCGGGCGGGAATGACTTGGGTGTTGTTGAGTACAAGGCAGTCTTTGGGGGTGAGATAATCACCGATTTCACGGACGGTACGGTGTTCGATTTTGCCGGTTTGGCGATGTAGCACGAGCATACGAGCGTTGTCTCGCTGTTCGGCGGGTTGCTGCGCAATGAGATGTTCCGGCAGTTCATAATTAAAGAAGGCTGTTTCCATGGGGTTAGGGATAGCGGATTGGGGGCGTGGGTGATAGAAAAAAAACGGGAGATTACCTCCAGTTGAAATTGTGGTTTTAATCTGGGGCTTGGGTGCGTATATTGCATGCTTTGAGGAGTTTTTAGATGAAAATGTTAGTGGTTGGTAG
>ERZ802830.3460-NODE-3460-length-13367-cov-11.722_pt1 | contig 13367 bp, 11 predicted proteins | sample MGYA00345654_ERZ802830 | MGnify/ENA primary metagenome ERZ802830 (study PRJEB30503, sample SAMEA104212375) | marine metagenome | biome: Westerlies Biome; feature: [SRF] surface water layer (ENVO:00010504) within the epipelagic zone...; material: water... | reverse complement strand
CTTTTGAAATTTCTAATTTTGAGTCTTCAACCTTTTTGGAATTAATCTTAATTCCGCCTTGTTTTATTAATCTATTTCCCTCAGAAATACTGGTAATCATATTTGTATCTTTCAAAAGATTGACTAAAAGAATTGTATCTTTTTCAATTTTAACTTCGGTTAATTCAATTTCATCTGGCATATTTCCTTTTTGGAATCTATTTAAGAAAGCCTCTTTAGATTTTTCTCCATCTCCATCTTCGTGAAACCTATCTACGAGCTCTTCCGCTAAGACAAATTTAATATCTCTTGGATTTTTTCCTGCATCCATTTCATCTTTTAACTTAGATATTTCTTCTTCAGGCATAAAACTTAATAGCTCAAACCATCTCCACATCAAATCATCAGATATTGACATTATTTTTCCAAACATCTCATCGGGATCTTCATCTATAGCAATATAGTTATCTAATGATTTAGACATTTTCTTTTCGCCATCTAGGCCTTCAAGAATTGGAACAGTGATAACAACTTGTGGGTCTTGGTCGTAATCTCTTTGTAGCTCTCTTCCAACCAAAAGATTAAATTTTTGGTCTGTTCCTCCGCACTCAACATCAGCTTTAAGTGCAACTGAATCATATCCTTGAACAAGTGGATATAAGAATTCATGGATAGCAATACTTTTGTTTGACGTAAATCTTTTATTAAAATCGTCTCTTTCAAGCATTCTTGCAACATTATATTTTGAAGCAAGCTTGATTAGCCCATCTGCACCAAGCTGATCACACCATTCAGAATTAAATTTAATTTCTGTAAGTTCTTTTTTTAAGATTTTAAAAACTTGTTTTTCATATGTCTTTGCATTCTCAATAAGATCTTTTGAATTTAGTGTTGGTCTTGTTTTATTTTTGCCTGATGGATCTCCAATTCTTCCAGTAAAATCACCAATTAAAAATATTACTTTATGACCTAAATCCTGAAAGTGTCTGAGTTTGTTTAGTAGAACAGTATGGCCAAGATGTAAGTCAGGTGCTGTTGGATCGAAGCCAGCTTTTATAACAAGCTGCTTGCCTGATTTAAGTTTCTTCGTGAGATCAGTTTTGGTAAGTATTTCATCTGTACCCCTATTAATGATTTTAAAAGCATCTTCCATAACACTATCATAGTATTTTTATATCATTATTAGAATCACAAAGTTGCTACTTAGAACTTAAAGATTAAAATAATGGCTATGCTTAAGATAAATAATAAATTTGTATCAGAGACTAAGCTTTTATCAGAAATATCTAATGAAACAAAGTTTTTAGAAGAAGCATCAATATCTAAAGATGCTAAGTCTATTATTGATCTCTGCAGAGAAGATAAAAAAGATCGCACCATGCTTGATGCTTTTCTCAACGAATATGGATTAGACAATAAAGAAGGAGTTGCCTTAATGTGTCTTGCAGAGTCTGTATTAAGGATACCTGATAAAAAAACAAGAGATTTAATAATTTCTGAAAAGCTTTCAGAGGGTAAATGGATTGATCATCTAAATAAAGCAGATAGTATCTTTGTAAATGCATCTACTTGGGGTTTATTGCTTGCAGGCAAAGTCGTTACAACACCAAATGAGTGGTCTAAGAATCCAAATAGTTTTCTTTCCAACTTAATTTCAAAATCTGGAGAGATGCCAATTAGGAATGCAGTTTTAGCTGCCATGCAGATTCTCAGTCAAGAATTTGTAATAGGTAAAAATTTTAAAGATATTCAAAAACTTCCTGGTCTTAGTGAAGAGGCTTATTCATTTGATATGTTAGGTGAAGCTGCAAGGACTCCTTCTCAAGCTGAGAATTATTTTGAGTCCTATTTAAATGCTATTGATGAGGTAGCAAAAATTAATCTTGTAAAAAATTTGTCACATGGAGTTTCTATAAAAATATCTGCCTTACATCCTAGATATGAAATGAGAAAAATAGATGATATAAATTTAGAGTTAGTTCCTAGATTAAAAGAATTAGTCCATCACGCATATTCAAAAGATGTTGAGATTACTATCGATGCTGAGGAGCAGGATAGGCTCTCGTTGAGTCTTCATATAATAGAACAGCTTGCATTTGATAAAAAAATCAAAAATTGGAACAAATTTGGAATTGCTCTGCAGGCATATGGCAAAAGATCATTTGATGCAATTGATTGGTTAAATAGTGCTTTAGATAAAAGAGCAGAGATGCACTTAAGACTTGTTAAGGGTGCTTATTGGGATTACGAAATTAAGCATGCACAAGTATCTGGATATGACGGTTATCCAGTTTTCTCTAAAAAATCTATTACAGATATTGCTTATCTGGCTTGTTCAAAAAGAATCTTAGAAAACAAAAAAATCTATCCAAAGTTTGCTACTCATAATGCTCATACTATTTCATCTATCAATTATCTTGGACAAAATTGCGAATATGAATTTCAACGTTTATTTGGAATGGGTGAGCTTTTATATAAAAGCGCTTCGAATGTTCTAAAATTGGAAAAGTCTCCTTCGGTATATGCACCAATAGGAAGCTATAAAGACTTACTTCCATACTTAGTAAGAAGGCTTTTAGAAAATGGTGCCAATAGCTCTTTTATAAACAGGTTGCTTGATCCAGAAACAGACTCAGAATGGTTGGCACAAAATCCATACATCAGAATGAAGAATGAAAAAAAAGAAATTCCATTGCCTAAAGATATTTTTGGAACAAGGTTAAATTCTGCTGGAATGGATATTTCTGAAAAACAGAATTTAGAAAATCTTTCAATGAAATTAGAAAAATTTAAAGATAAAAGGGTAAATGCTGAATCTATTTATTTAGGAAGACAAGAATCTAGTGAGAAAAAAATTAAAGTATCTTCAATTTCTTCTGACATAGAGATGGGTACCATTAATTATGATGCTCCAAAAGATATCAAAGATTGTCTTGAAAAAAACGATTTAGATGAATGGCAAAACATCAGTCTTAAAAAAAGATCTGAAATTTTAAATCAGGTTGCTGATTCTATTGAAAAAGATCCTTATGAATTAATTTTCTATCTCATAAATGAAGCTGGCAAAACTATACAAAATGCGGTGGATGAAATAAGAGAGGGAGTCGATTTCTTACGATATTATTCAGAACAGGCTCTAAAAATAATAGAAGGAAGAGAACTTGACGGTCCAACTGGAGAAGAAAATAAAATTTTATATACTCCAAAAGGAAGGTTCTTATGTATTAGCCCATGGAATTTTCCGGTAGCTATACTTATTGGACAAATATCGGCAGCACTGTCTTGTGGTAATAAAGTTATTGCAAAGCCATCAGAACACACTTCTATACTTGGATATCTAGTTGTTTGTAAATTTCATGAATGTGGTGTCCCTCTTAGTGCACTAGAACTTATCCTTGGTGATGGTTTATATGGTGACATGTTGACTAAAATAGATTCACTTCAAGGTGTCGCTTTTACTGGATCTCTTCCAACAGCAAAAAAAATTCAGTCAAATCTTATTGAGTATCAAAATCAGATAGTTCCATTGATTGCTGAGACGGGAGGCATTAACTCAATGCTTGTTGATTCAAGTGCATTACTAGAACAAGTAACTGATGATGTTATCAGGTCAGCATTCGATAGCGCTGGTCAAAGATGCTCTGCTTTAAGGGTTCTGTGCATTCAAGAAGAGATTTATGAAGAACTCGTTGACATGATTAAAGGTAATATGATCACTCAAAAAATTGGAGACCCAAATCATTTTGACACAGACATTGGGCCAATAATTAACAAGGAAGCAATCTTAAACCTTAATAAATATATTGAAGAATGTAGAGAACAAGAATTTGATGTATTTCAAACATTTAAACATAATGACGATAAGCATATTTCACCTACGCTAATTGCAATAAACAAAATATCAGATATTAAAAATGAGCAATTTGGTCCGATACTCCACCTGCTCAAATATTCATCTAATGATACAGATAAATTAATAAATGATATTAATAAAACTGGCTATGGTTTAACAATGGGTATTCATACAAGAATAGAATCTATAGCAGACTATTTTGGGAAAAAGTCTAATATTGGAAATATATATATTAATAGAGATATGGTTGGTGCAGTAGTTGGATCGCAGCCTTTTGGAGGCGTTGGTCTTTCAGGAAGTGGATTTAAAGCAGGTGGTCCTAACTATTTATTACAATTTCTAAATGAAAAGGTTATTTCAAAAAATTCTGTAGCCTTTGGTGGCAATACTGAGCTACTAAATCTTCAAGAAGATTTATGATTGGGTTTAAAAAAACTCCGGCAAAATTAGTAATAATTATTTTTTTAATTTCTGTTTTTGCGGTCTTGTTAATTTATGTAGATTCGACTCTGAATGAGCCTGAATCAATAGAAGAAATTATAATTTCCAAAAACCTTACCGAGAAACTTCCAGATTTTAAAAATAAGGAAATCCATACAGTTCAAAATGGAGAAAGTCTCTCGATAATATTTGAAGAAAGAAATATTCCTTTGAATACAGCTTATAAAATATTTAATTTTGATAAAAATAATATTTTATCAAGCATAAAACCTAACGATATTATGGAATTTAATTATATTGGTGAAGAGTTAGATAGTATCGAAATTATTAAAGATGAAATAAATTCAATAGTAATTCGAGTTTCTGAAGTGGTAACAGTAGAAAAAATTGAAAAAGAAATCCAAAATATTAGTTCATTTAAGCAAGGTGAAATAAGTACTTCTTTCTATAAAAATGCTTTAGATGTTGGCATTCCAGACAGCATTATTATGGATTTTGCTTATATTTTTGGTTGGGATGTTGATTTTATTTTTGATGTAAGAAAAGGAGATAAATTTTCAGTCATTTTTGAAGCTGATTACTCGCAAGGTGAAAAGATTTCTAGTGGAGATATAATTTTTGCTGAATTTATCAATAAAAATAGTAAGTACATTGCTCAAAGATTTTATGATGAAGATCAAGGCAAGCAATACTTTAATCAAAATGGTGATAATGTTAAGAAGGCGTTCTTGAGAGCACCATTAGATTTTGCATATATAAGCTCTCATTTCAATCCGAATAGGATGCACCCTATTCTTCATAAAATAAAAGCACATAATGGTGTCGATTATGCAGCAAAAAGAAATACGCCTGTAATGGCTTCTGGAGATGGAGTGATCTCTTATGTTGGATATAAGAGTGGTTATGGAAGAACTGTTGAGGTAAAGCATGGTGGCAATATAAAAACCTTATATGCTCATCTAGAAAGATTTAATTCAAAAACAAAAGTCGGAAATAAGGTAAAACAAGGAGAAATAATTGCATACGTAGGTGATTCAGGCCAAGCAACAGGAACTCACTTACATTTTGAATTTTGGCAAGGAAAAACAAGAACTGATCCAGTAAAAGTTAAGTTGCCTTCTGCAAAATCAATCACTCCAAGTCAAATGAAAGAATTTAAAAATTTAGTTAATTTAAATCTAGAAAAACTAAATAAGTATAATCTGAAACAAGATGAGTAAAAATTTTATTGGAGTTATGACTGGAACAAGTGCTGATGCACTTGATGGATGTATCGTCTCTTTTGATAGTCAATTCCAGTTAATTGAAAGAATTAGTTTAGATTTAGAAGAATCTTATAAAAAAGATTATGAGGAATGTTTGATGGCTGGGTACAAAACTATAGATGAATCAAAAAAACTATTCGAGTTGGAAAATATGTTAAACAGCCAAACTATGGAACTCATCAAAAGACTTTTAAATGAGAGTCAACTAGCAAAAGATGACATAGCTGCTATTGGTTTTTCAGGTCAAACTGTTTTCCATACCAATCAAAAAAGTTTTCAGGTTGGTGATCCTCAAAAAATATCTAACTCTGTAGGAATTAAAGTTTTGTCTGATTTCAGAAATTTTGACATAGCCTTAGGTGGTATGGGTGCACCCTTAGTTCCTTTTTTTCATAAGTATCTATATTCAGAAAAAGAAAAAAATAAATTAATTTTTAATATTGGTGGAATAGCTAATGGCACGTATCTAAATGGCGAAGAAATATCTTTGGCTTCTGATGTTGGGCCGGGCAATTGTCTTATGGACCTAGTTGCAAGTGAAAGATTTAATAGACCATTTGACTTTAATGGAGAAGAAGCATCAAAAGGTAAAGCTAATGATGTTTTGTTGGCTAAGTTACTAGCTAATTGTGCAAATATGGAATTTCCAAGGGCGGATGATAAAAAAGATTATTATGCTCTGATGAATGAAACATCTTCAATAGATTCAAATTCATTGATAAGAACTCTAGCGGAGTTTAGTGCGGAAATGATTAAAAAATTTTGTAATCATTGTAATAATCCCAAAGAAATTATCTTTCATGGGGGAGGAACAAAAAATTTGTTTCTTATGGACTTAATTAAGAAAAAAATTGGTTTAGAAATAAAAACTACTGATACAGAAATTGAATCTAAATTTGTTGAAGCAGCAGCTTTTGCCTATCTTGCATATCTAGAGAGAGGTAAAATATTTAGCCCTAGATAGTAAATGATTCTCCACAACCACAAGTTGTCTTTGCATTTGGATTATTAATAACAAATTTAGAACCAGACAGGTCTTCTACAAAATCTAGGGTGGATCCATACAAGTATGGGTAAGACATTGAATCTAGTAAAACTGAGAAACTTTCAAACTCAATCACATCATCATCAAATGCTATTTCAGGATCAAACTTAAATCCGTATTGGAAACCAGAGCAACCTCCTCCAGTTACATAAACCCTAAATTTAGATCCTAGGTCATCATTGGCTATCATGACGCTTTGTATTCTTGATAAAGCACTTGTGGTTAAATTCAGAGATTTGTTAGAAATTTCGTTCATATTAAGAAATACGCTTTACCTTAATTTTTACATTTGAAGATGTGTTTATCATCCAAAAACCACCCATATTTGCCTCTTCAATAATAATATTATTTTTTACTCTGAAATTATTAAGCTTAATGGATGACAAAACTGACTGAGATTCCCATAGCTGATCGTTTAAGAGCTTAAATCTTGTTTTGCCTCCAGTAGCCTTTGAAACATCAGAAATTTTTGAATTCAATTGTGTTTTATTAACTTGTATCTGAGCTTCTATTTTTTGTTTTTTCGATAACCCAAAATTAGCCTCTTCTTTAGATACAGGTGTTATCGCTTCAGAGGGAGTGCTCTTAGATTCTTTCTTAACTAATTCCTCTGATGTTTTAGATGCGCCTGTAGTAAGGTAGTCGTAACAGGCTAGCCTTTTGATATCAGATTTTATCGAAGCACAATCCTCAAGTTTAACTTCAGCATTTAGCTGAAACAAAGAAAACGTAATAATTGCTAAAAAATATTTTTTCATATCAAAACATTATAAATTTAAATATCAGTATAAAATATAAATATGCCTAAATACTTTTTTTTCAAGAAATTCAATTAATTTCAAAATAATTATCAATGGAAAAATCTTTAATAATATATTCAACAGTTGACGGACAGACTAAAGCAATTTGTAAAAGAATTGCTCAATTTGCATCTGAAACTAGCATAGATGTACTTCCAATCTCAAATGAAATTAAGTTGGACTCATATAAAAATATAATTATTGGGGCAAGCATAAGATATGGGAAGTATCGCAATGAAGTATTTGATTTTATAGATAAGAATATACATATTCTTGATTCAAAAGAAAATGCATTTTTTTCAGTAAATGTTGTTGCTAGAAAGCCTGAAAAAAACTCTCCTACAACGAACCCATATTTAATAAAATTTTTAGGTAAAACTAATTGGGAACCTAAAAATCTTGGTGTTTTTGCAGGCAAAATAGAATATCCAAAGTACAATTTTATTGATAAGTACGCTATAAAATTTATTATGTGGTTTACAAAAGGTCCAACCGATACTTCTCAAACATATGAATTCACTAATTGGGAAGAAGTTGAAAATTTTGCAAGAGATTTAAAGCTATGAATAAAATAAATAAGTCTATTGAGCTTTTTAAAGAAGCCAAATTACATATGCCTGGTGGCGTGAATTCACCTGTAAGAGCTTTTAAAAATATTGACGGCAATCCTATTTTTTTTAAGAAAGCTAAAGGTGCGTATGTTTTTGATGCTGACAATAATAAATACATTGACTATATAGGATCTTGGGGGCCAATGATAATGGGACACTCTCATCCTGAAATAATTAAGGCTGTTTCAAGACAACTTCAGTTGGGAACTAGTTATGGAGCTCCTACAAGTATTGAGTCATCAACAGCAGTACTTATTAAAGAATGTATGCCATCAATAAAAAAAATAAGAATGGTAAATTCAGGAACTGAAGCCACTATGAGCGCTGTCAGGCTTGCAAGAGGATACACAAAAAGAAATAAGATTATTAAATTTGATGGTTGTTATCATGGTCATGTAGATTCTTTATTAATTAAGGCTGGTTCGGGTGTAACAACATTTGGGCTACCTGATTCTCCTGGCATTCCTAAAGAACTAGCAAAACAAACATTAAGTTGTGAATTTAATAATAAAGAAGATTTTCTAAAAATATTTAACAAAATCAAAAATGATCTTGCAGCAGTAATAGTAGAACCAATTGCAGGAAATATGGGCTTTATACCTGCTGACAAGTCATTTCTTCAATTGTTGAGAAAAAAAACCTCAGAAAATAAATCTATACTAATTTTTGATGAGGTTATGTCTGGGTTTAGAGTTTCCTTAGGAGGAGCTCAAGAAATCTATAAAATTAAACCGGATCTAACAACACTTGGTAAAGTTATTGGAGGCGGTCTTCCAGTTGGTGCTTTTGGTGGGCGCAGAGAAATTATGGATTATTTAGCCCCAAATGGTCCTGTATATCAGGCTGGCACTCTATCTGGAAATCCTTTGGCTATGGCAGCAGGCTCAAAACTTATTAAGTTATTGATTAAAAATAATCCATATAAATCTCTAGAAGTTAGAGCTTCTTATTTACTGAATGAAATGAAGAAATTATTTTTAGAATATGATATTCCTATTTCTATAGATCAAAGGGGAGGAATGTTTGGATTCTTCTTCTCTAAAGACTTACCAAAAAATCTTAATGACGTTATTAAAACCAATGACAAACAATTTAAGAGATTTCTTAATAAGTGTATTGCTAATGGGATATATTTTGCTCCATCAAAATTTGAAGCAGGTTTTATCTCAACAAAGCATACTAAATTAGAAATTAATCATACAATTAGTATTATCAAAAAAATATTAGAAAAGGGACTATAAGATGAAATATGATATAAGTGCTTTAGGAAATGCTTTAGTTGACACTCAGTACATGGTCGAGCATGAATTTTTACAAGGCATAGGTCTAGAACCAGACTCAATGACTCTTGCATCTGCAGAAGAACATTCTCCAATTATAGATAAACTCCAACAAATGGGCGTTGAATCAGTCTCTGATTGTGGAGGCTCAGCAACTAATTCACTAGTTGCTGCATCTTATTATGGTTCAAACTGTCATCATGTGTGCAGAGTTGCAAATGACGAAGATGGCAAAAAATATTTAGAAAGCCTTCAAAAGGCTGGAGTAAAACATATTGGCTTTAGTAAAGAAGAGTCAGAGCTTCCAACTGGAAAATGCTTAATATTTGTTACCCCAGATGCAAAAAGAACTATGAGTAGTATGCTTGGAATAAGCGCATACTTAGGGTCAAAAGATATAGATTTTGATGCAGTAGATAATTCAAAGATTTTTTATATCGAAGGATACATGGTAACAAGTGAAGAAAATTTTAATGCTGTAACTTCAGTTTTAAAAAATATCAATAGTGAGCATACTCTAAAGGCATTATCTCTTTCTGATGCTGGCATAGTTCATGGTTTTAAAGATAAATTCAAAGAGATAGAGTCCTTTGGAATTGATATGATTTTTTGTAATGATGATGAGGCTATCGCATTTGCTGGTGTAGAAAATTTAGAAGAGGCTATTGAATTCTATAAAAAACAATCCTATATGATTGCTATAACAAAGGGCGCTGAAGGAAGTATTGTAATTAAGGATGGAAAGGAGATATTTTCTCCAGCGGAACAAATAACACCTATAGATACTAATGGTGCTGGAGATATGTATGCAGGTTCCTTTATGCATGCCTTCTTAAATGGTTGTGATATTTCTGAGTGTGCGAGGTTCAGCAATTACGCTTCATCAAAGGTTGTTGAAACATTTGGACCAAGATTAACATCTGAGGGCTATCAAGATGTTTTAAATAAATTGAGAAAAGGCTAGTAAATTTAACTAGTATCTGATACTTTCTCCACCCTGAATTATTTGTTAAATCATAATGGCTGAAAAAAAAGCAAAGAAAATTACTAAAAAACCTGTAAAAAAAACCCCAGCAAAAAAGCCTGCAGTAAAAAAAGCTGTTGTTAAAAAAACGCCTGTTAAAAAAACTACAAAAAAAAATACTAAAAAGATTGTTAAGGCTAAAACCATAGCCAATGACAAATCTAAGATTGCTCCATATAAACCGAAAAAGAATGAAAAATATATGAGTGCTGCAATGAAAAAACATTTTATTGCTGTACTGCTTTTATGGAAAGAGCATCTTAAAGAAGAAATGCAAAAAACCTTTAACCACTTGAGGGCAAAGGGAGAAACTTATGCTGATCCTATCGACAGGGCTTCTCAAGAGGAAGAATTTGCATTTGAGTTGAGAACAAGAGACAGAGAGAGAAAATTGATAAATAAGATTGCAATTTCTATAGAACAAATTAAACAGGATGATTATGGCTGGTGTGAATCTTGTGGAGATGAAATCGGTGTCAAGAGGCTTGAAGCAAGACCAACAGCTACTCATTGTATTGATTGTAAAACTTTAGATGAAATTAAAGAAAAACAGCTCAGCGGGTGATTCCTACCCTCCTATCAAAACTAAATTTTGATAAATAATAAAAATATAAGTAAATTTGCTATATCAATAGTAAAAGACCTACAAGACAAAAATTTTCAAGCCTATTTAGTAGGTGGATGTGTCAGAGATCTTCTTTGTGGTATTGAACCAAAAGATTTCGATATTGCTACCAATGCAACCCCAGAGCAAATTAGAAAAATATTTAAAGCCTCTAGAATAATTGGAAAAAGATTTAAATTAGTTCATGTATTTAACAGAACTGAATTAATTGAAGTTGCAACGTTTCGATCTGGGGAAGATAGTTCAAATGAAGGAAGTCTAGTAAAAGATCAAGCCGGTAAAATTTTAAGAGACAATATATGGGGAACATTAGAGGAAGATACATACAGAAGAGATTTCACTGTGAATGCATTATATTATTGTCCTATTTCTCAAAAAATTGAAGATCATAATAATGGCATGAAGCATATTCATGAAAGGGTCATTGTCTCAATTGGTGATCCTCAAAAACGTTTTGCTGAAGACCCTGTTAGAAGTTTGCGAGCTATAAGATTTAGTAACAAACTAAATTTTAAAATAGACACAGATGTTAAGCATGCGATCTATGACAAAGGAAGCCTGTTGTTAAACATATCCAATGCTAGGTTATTTGATGAATTTTGCAAAATATTTCTTAGTGGCATGGCTGAGAAAAATTTTAATAAGTTGTTCTCCTTTGGTTTAAATAAATACTTAATTGGAACAAATCCAGAAAAAAATGAATTTACAAATAATTTAATGATTGAAGCTTTAAAAAATACTGATAGAAGAATACATAATAATCAATCAGTTACGCCAGGCTTTCTTGTAGCTGCACTTTTATGGCCTCAGCTCATTGAAATTTCAAATCAAAAAGGAGAAATCAATTTAAGAAAATTCTTTAGATCAATGGATGGTGTTCTAAGAAGGCAGCAAAAAATCACAGCCTTACCTAGAAAATTTCATGCATACATCAAAGATATTTGGGTTCTTCAATTAAAACTTCAAAGTAGAATTGGCAAACAACCATACAAAACTGCAAAACATCCTAGATTCAGAGCAGCTTATGACTTCTTATTAATAAGAGAAAAGGCTAATGGTGGGGGGAAGAGTCTTGGCGATTGGTGGACTAACTTTCAAAAAAATGATGAACAGATTAAAAAGTCATTAATATCTAGGTTGGCAGAAGAAAAGGAAGAATCTAATAAAAAATTTGGCTTCTCAGAAGAGTTAAGATAATCTATAAATTACAAATAAAGAATTGTAATGAAGCCAGCTTTAAACGAAATACCATTACCAAAATATATTGCCATTGAAGGCCCAATAGGGGTTGGTAAAACTACTCTTGCTAATAAAATTGCAGAATCATTTAACTATGATGCCTTTTTAGAACAACCTGCAGAAAATCCATTTCTTAAAAATTTCTATAGAAATCCTGGTCAATCTGCTTTGGCAACTCAACTATTCTTTTTATTTCAGAGAATGCAACAAATACAAGACCTAAAACAAAGAAGTCTTTTTGAGAACGTTCGTGTTGCAGATTTTTTAATTGAAAAAGATAGGCTGTTTGCAGAAGTTACGCTTTCTAATGAAGAAATGAATCTTTATGACAAAGTATATGAGCATTTAACTTTAGATGCGCCCTCTCCTGATCTAGTTATTTATCTTCAAGCCCCTATTGAAATTCTTAAAGAAAGAATTACCAAAAGAGGAAATATTAATGAGCAATATCTTACATTGGACTATTTAGAAAGATTGAATGATGCATACTCTAGATTCTTCCTTGACTATAATTCAGCACCGTTGTTAATTATCAATGCAGCTGATATCAATCTCGAATCAAATGAGTCTGATTATGAGGCATTAGTTACCATGATTATGTCTAACCCAAAGGGTAAAAATTTTGTTAACCCCCAACCATCGATTATTTAAATAATTTACTGTGTCTAAAGAGTTATATAGCCCTAAGTCTATAAATCCATATATCAATGATATTGATGAATTTAAAAAACTTTATAAAGAATCTATAGAAAATCCTAAAAAATTTTTTGAAACATTAGCAAGCGAAAATATATCCTGGTTGAAAGATTTTGAAGAAGTTCATAACAATAGCTTTTCAAGTACTAAATGGTTTAGTGGCGGTCAAACGAATGTTAGTTTTAATTGTATTGATAGGCACCTGAAAGATAATGCAAACAAGGTCGCTCTTATATGGGAAGGAGACAATCCATCAGAATCAAAAAAACTTACCTATCAAGAACTTCATGATGAGGTCTGTAAATTTGCTAATGTTTTAAAAGAACTTGGTGTTAAAAAGGGTTCAAGGGTGTGCATCTATATGCCAATGATTATCGAGGCATCTTTTGCAATGCTTGCTTGTACAAGGATAGGAGCCGTGCATTCAGTAGTGTTTGGAGGTTTCTCACCTGAGTCTCTAAAAGATAGAATTTTAGATGCTGATTGCAAAATTGTCATAACAGCTGATG
>ERZ802830.3457-NODE-3457-length-13381-cov-7.56409_pt1 | contig 13381 bp, 13 predicted proteins | sample MGYA00345654_ERZ802830 | MGnify/ENA primary metagenome ERZ802830 (study PRJEB30503, sample SAMEA104212375) | marine metagenome | biome: Westerlies Biome; feature: [SRF] surface water layer (ENVO:00010504) within the epipelagic zone...; material: water... | reverse complement strand
TCTAGAACCAGTAACAACCACTTCTTCTGGCTCGGCTTCGTCTGAGTCATCTCCAGTTTCAACTTGCTCGACAACAGGATCAGCCGCTTCGTCGACTTCCTGATCGGCAAATGCTAAACCGTAGAATCCTAGAGAAACTAATAGTAAAAGTAATCTTTTAGTCATATCTTTCCTCTTAATTTAATAATTAATCTTTATTTATCACCTGATTCGCCCATTTAGTCAAGGATTTACGTCAATTTTTATACAGAATTTCTAATATGTACAACAAAATACTTAAAAATGAAGGAAAATCACTGTTTTGGCGGAGAGAGAGGGATTCGAACCCTCGGAACGCTATAAACGTTCACTACCTTTCCAAGGTAGCGCGATCGACCACTCTGCCATCTCTCCGATTTGGGCATTATATCTTAATTAATATTGTGAATATCTAATAGGGATTATTGCAATCCCTCCCCTTCTTTCAAAATAACCTTCAACTTTATTAATATCAAAGCCTGCTTCTAATAAATCACTGAAAATGTATTCAATGCAAAGCTCATGAAAACATTCTCTATTAAAAAAACTACCCAAGTAGCTCGAAACTGTATCTAAATCATTGTCGTGTATGCATCCATCGATAAAAATTTCTGCAATATCAGGTTGTGCTGTTACGGGGCATAATGAACGAAAACCTCTAAAGCCTCTTAGTTCTATTTGGCCTGTCATAGTCGAAAGTAAGTTAGATTCAGAACTAATGTTAACTTGATGCTGATTCGCTGGAACTTTCTTATGTATCTCTTGTAAACTTATTTCAGAACCTAACAACCCCTCTAAATGAAATTTTATTTCTTTTTTTACATGATCAATGTGATCAAATCTTTTATGTATTAACGAATTAATAAATAATTTTAATGATTTTGATTCAACCGTATTAGGGCTTTGTGCTGGAATATGTATAGAAAGTTCTTCATGATGAGCACAATCTTTTTTATCAACCCAAAAAAGCTCATGGATATTCCATATATCAACACCATCTTGCTCAATTAAGTGCTTGCCAACCCTTTGTTGTTCTCTAGAAATGCTAAATAAAATTTCTGGAGCAAAAGATGAAGGAGCATTAACCTTCTTTCCTAATGGTCCTGCCACACTATTCCTTGACCCCAATGCCTTTCAGGAGAAGGTAATATGCAAGCATAAAAAAACCTACAGTAAAGACACAAATAAGAGTAAAACCAAGCAATGGATCTATCTCTGATGTTCCAAGCATTGCGTATCTAAAAAAATTAACTATGTAGAGTATTGGATTAATCTGAGAGATTAATTGCCATTCTGCACTAAGTATTTCAATAGAATAAAAGATACCACCCAGATAGATTAATGGCGTTAAAACAAACGTTGGAATGATACTAATATCATCAAAAGTTTTAGCGTAGATACCATTTATTAAACCCAGAATTGAAAAAAGCGTTGATGTGATCAATATTGAAAATAAAGTTAGAGCGATATTATTAATTTGGAATGAGGTAAACAGTAAACTAACCAGTACCACAACAATCCCTACTAAAATGCCTCTAGTAATACCACCAATAATAAACCCAAACATAATCGCCCAGTTTGGCATTGGTGATATCAGTATTTCTTCTATGGCTTTCTGAAATTTTGAGCCAAAAAAAGCTGAGGCAACGTTTGCGTATGAGTTTGTGATTACTGACAACATTATTAAACCAGGAACCATAAATTCTAAATAGGTTAAACCCTCATAACCTGGCATTTCTCCGATTCTTTTACCTATTAATTCACCAAAAATAAGAAAGTAGAGCGCTGTTGTAATCGCAGGTGGAATAATTGTTTGAATCCAGATTCGCAAAATGCGACGAATATTTACATACGATAATGTCTTTAGTGATTGGAAATGGTTCATTTTTTTGTTGTTAAGTTAAGAAAAAGTTCCTCTAGCCTGTTTGTTTGATTTTTAATATTTGTGATCTTTAATGCCTTAAAAGTCTCATCTTCAAAGAGATCATTCATAGCAGTATCTTTGGGAATAATAACTGAAAATTTCTTAGTGTCTTTAATCTCTGATTTGAAGCCTTGGATATTTAAGTCTATTGGTAAATCATTATCAGTTTCAATGGTAAAAACTTGGTTTTCTAATTGTTGCAAAAGGTGATCCATACTTGTGTTTTCTATAATTTTACCGTCATCTATAATTGCAATATTTCTACATAAGTTCTCTGCTTCTTCTAGATAATGAGTGGTTAAAATAATTGTTGTACCAGCTTTATTTATTTCTTTAAGAAAGTCCCAAAGACCCCTTCTGAGTTCAATATCAACACCTGCAGTAGGCTCGTCTAGTATCAAGAGTTCTGGCTCATGAATAAGAGCTTTAATAATCATTACACGTCTTTTTTGGCCTCCAGATAACTCCCTAATGAAAACATCTTTCTTATCCCAGATTCCGAGTTTTTTTAGGTAAAGTTCTGATTTTTCAGCTGCAACATGAGGGCTGACACCATAGTATCCAGCTTGACTCATTATGACATCTTGAACCTTTTCAAATTGAGAAAAATTGAACTCTTGGTTCACCACCCCAAGTTTCGATTTAGCTAATGGAAAATTATCATCTATATCTACTCCACATATAGAGATAGTTCCTTCATTTTTGTTGACAAGTGACGAGATAATCCCAATTGTAGTGGATTTACCAGCACCGTTTGGCCCTAGTAAGGCAAAAAAATCACCTCTTCCAACATTTAAATCTATACCCTTTAGTGCGTGCACATCATTACCATAGATTTTAGTTAAGTTTTTTATTTCTAAAGCTTTCATTATTGTCTTTTCGATAAGTGGCTTACAGCACCAGATATACCGCTAATAGTAAGTGGGTACATTTTTTCTTCCATCAAGAGGTTAATCATTTTAATTGTTGATGTGTAATCCCAATGATCTTCATGAACTGGGTTTAACCAAACAGTCTTGTTAAAATAAGATTGAATTTTTTGAAGCCATTGTTCTCCAGATTCTTTATTCCAATGCTCAATACTACCTCCAGCATTAGTTAATTCATAAGGAGCCATACTGGCATCTCCAATAATTAAAATCTTATGATTAGGTGAAAATTTGTTCATTATGCTTTGAGTTAAAACTCTATTTTCGTTTCTCCTGAAATTATCGGTCCAGACTGATTCATAGATACAATTATGGAAGTAATAATATTCTAAATTTTTAAATTCAGATTTAGCTGCAGAAAATAATTCTTCGCACATTTTTACAAATGGATCCATTGATCCACCGACATCAAAGAAGACGATAAGATTAATGTCATTAAGTTTTTCTCTTACGTACTCTAGTTCTAAATAACCTGCATTCTTTGCTGTGCTTTTAATGGTATTTTCAAGATTGAATTCAAAATTTTCTCCTTTCCTTGCCATTTTCCTTAATTTTCTTAAAGCAATTTTTATATTCCTAGTTCCCAATTGGAGCGAATCATCAAGGTTTTCATATTTTCGTTCTTCCCAGACCTTAGATGCCATGCCTTTGTTTGCTTTACCTCCAACCCTTATGCCATTGGGGTGGTTGCCAGAATTTCCAAAAGGAGAAGTGCCTGCAGTGCCTATCCATTTATTTCCACCATGATGTTCTTTTTCTTGTTCCTCTAATCTCTTCTTGAATTCAGACATAAGCTTTTCTAAACCACCAAGGTCTTTGATTTTGCTTAGCTCTTCAGGGGTTAAATTTTTTTCAAACTCTTTTCTTATCCAATCTTCCGGAATCATCATCTTAAGAACATCATCCATATTTTTTATGCCTCTGAAATAAACATCAAAAGCTCTATCAAATTTGTCGAAGTATTTTTCATCTTTAACCAGAACGGTTCTAGAAAGAAAATAGAAATCATCCCAATTAGCAAATACTAGCTGTTTCTCAAGCCCTTTTAGTAGGTCAAGGAATTCTTTAAGGCTTACCGGCACGCCGTATGACCTAAGTGTATTAAAGAGGTTTATTAGCATTAATTAGACTCTCTTCTTGTCATGAATGCTAGTCGTTGCAACAACTCAACGTCTTGCTCATTTTTTAGAAGGGCACCATATAGGGGTGGTACTAAGTTTTTGCTCTTAGAAGTTATTACTTCTTGGGCAATGTCATCAGAGACAATTAATTTTAACCAATCTATTAGTTCGCTTGTCGAAGGTTTCTTTTTCATACCAGGAACTTTTCTTATATCAAAGAAAACATCTATAGCTTCTTTTAAAAGTTTCTTTTTAATTTTTGGAATATGTACAGAGATTATTTTTTCAAGAACTTCTCTTTCAGGAAATGCAATGTGGTGGAAAAAGCATCTTCTAAGAAAAGCATCAGGTAAATCTTTTTCATTATTAGAAGTGATTATCACTAATGGTCTGTTTTTTGCTTTAATTGTTTGGTCTAATTCATAACAATAAAACTCCATTCGATCTAATTCTTGTAACAGGTCATTAGGAAACTCAATATCAGCCTTATCTATTTCATCAACAAGTAGAACTACCTGCTCATCAGCTGTGAATGCATCCCATAATTTACCCTTGTTAATGTAGTTGGCAATATCTTCAACTTTGTCGTTGCCTAGTTGGGAATCCCTTAACCTTGAAACAGCATCGTACTCATATAGGCCTTGTGTAGCTTTGGTTGTAGACTTGATATGCCATTCAATTAGTCGCATGCCTAATGACTCAGCCACTTCTAAAGCAAGCATTGTTTTGCCCGTACCTGGTTCACCTTTTACAAGTAAAGGTTTTTCAAGACTTAAAGCTGCATCTACTGCAAGTTTTAAATCTTCTGTAGCAATATAACTTTTTGTACCTTGGAATCTCATTTAGACTAGATTAAAGTTTACCAAATTAAATGCAAATGTTACTAGCAGATTCTTGTTTCAATATCACCCATGAAAGTTTTAAAAACGATCTTGGTGATGTATTGGATGTAGCAAATAATGAAGGAGTTGAATATTTTTTCTGCCCAGCTTCAAAAGAAAGAGAAATTGATGATTTAATTCAATTATCTGAAAGTTATAAAAAAAATATTTTCTGCTCTGTAGGTATTCACCCTCATTATGCATCGGATTTAAAACCCAACACCATTGAGAACATGGAAAAATATTTAAGCAATCAGCATGTAAAAGCTGTAGGCGAAATTGGATTAGATTATTACCGGAATTTCCAAAGTCCTGAAATACAAAAAAAATGCTTTAATGCTTTTCTAGAACTAGCAAGCAAACACCAATACCCATTATTTCTACATCACAGAGAAGCTTTTGATGATTTTTACCCGATGATAAAAGATCATATTGACCAAGTGCCTGAAAGTATCGTGCATTGTTTTACAGGTACTAAATCTGAACTAAAAAAATTCTTAGATCTTGGATTATATATAGGTATTACTGGATGGATATGTGATCCGAAACGTGGTGAAGACTTAAGAGGAATAATTAAATATATACCTATAGACAGGTTGTTGATTGAGACTGATGCTCCCTACTTGGTCCCGAAAAATATGAAAATTAAACCACGCAATAATAGGAATGAACCATTATTCCTAAAACATATTGCATGCAACATAAGTGAGTTATTGAATATTGATAAAGCTTTGCTTGCAGACAGAACAACCAAAAACTTTAAAAAGCTATTTCGTATTTAGAATAGACGGTATTAGCCTTAAAGATAATTCGGCACTGAGATATATCGATAATGCAGATAATAGTCCAAATAAAATCGTAGGATTAAAATTAGAAAAACTAAAAACTAAAAATCCAATCACGATTGTCAGAGCGGTAATTAAAACTGCTTGACCTGAACTATAGATAGTATTTTTTTCAGCACTTTCGCTCGATTTCTTTTGTTCTTCTTTTAATCTCCAGGCTATATGTATTGCATAGTCTACTGACATTCCTACAGAGATAGAGGCAATAGTTATTGTCATAATATCTAGTGGTATTGAGAACAAACTCATAGTTGTGAATATCATCCCTACTGCAATACAAGGAATAAAAATTACAACTAATGCTGTAAAAAATGATCTAAATAGCACTAATAACATTAAGAAAATAGCGATAAAAACAAACGATAAGGTTTTTATTTGTGAACTAAATAAACTTTGCAATAGATTGTTATAAAGAACTCCCAAGCCACTTATTTGGTAATCAATATTTGTATTATTAAGCTTATTTGTTAAATAATTATCTATAAAGTTAATAAGTTTATTTCTATTTAATTGATCGTATGTATCTATTATTCTTAAGGTAATTCTTACCTCTTTATTATCTTCAGTTATATAACTACTGAGAAGATCTTTTGCTTTATCGTTGGTAAGTAAAGAATTTTTTACAAAGGCTAATTCTAAATCGCCCATTTCATTGAAATCATTTATTTTTTCAGCTAATAACACTCCATTTACAATGCTTAAAGCTTTGCCTATTTCTGGCAAGTTATCTAAATCGCTTTGAACATCTTTCAATATTTTCATATTCTTTTGACGCCACCAGTACTCACTAGTTTCAGACCCCTCACTAAAGAAAAGATCATCTTCATCAATAAAGGTTTCTTCTTCAGGCAATGAAAGAATGATATCTAATGGTGTTGTTCCTCCTAGCTCTTGATCAATAAAATACATACCTCTATGAATTTCCGTTGATTCATCAAAATAATCAATAAACTTATTCTCAACTTTAAGGTTAGAAGCTTGGTAGATAAAAAATGGAATGCTAATTAGGGCCAAGGGCAATACGATCTTTCTAAAAATTTTAACAAAACCTACATATAAGTATCTGTAATATATATCAGCAATAGAAAGTTGGCTTGATTCATTTAACCTCTTTACACCTATTAAGGCTGGAATAAAAAGAAATGAAATAAGCAGATTTATCACCACTCCTAAAGCCATCATCTTGCCAAAATCAATGACAGGTTGAATATTGCTTAGTAATAGCGATAAAAAACCAACCATTGTTGTTATGGCTGCATAGAAACAAGGTATGAAAATTTTAGCCAAAGAATGTTCATAAGGAATACTTTCTTTCTGGCCCTCATGTAATTTAACAAGCATATGGACTGATACTGCTATTGATGAAATAAATAATAGCGTCAGAAAATTTGATGAAACAATGCTTATCGGCCAATCATAAAAACCCAAGAAGCAAATGGTCAAGAAGATGACAAAAGTAGCGTTTGTCATAATTATTGTTGCAGACCAAAAATCTTTAAAAAATATTGAAAGAAAAATAAAAAAAATAAGAAATGTAATTAAACCAAAATTTTGAACATCCTTCTTTATAAATGATATTGTGTCAGACACAATCATTGCGGGCCCAGCTAAATAAGAATGAGAAAAAAAGGTATTTTTTTCTAAAGTATTTCTTATGTCTATAACAGTGTCACTATAGTCATCAAGATCAAATAAGTTTAACTGCATTGCTATGGCGCTACCTGATGAATTGATAATTAATTCATTAAATAATGGGCTTTCTATGAGCTCTATTTTTACATTTTGCAGATCTAAATTATCTTGAAGAAGGTATTTATCGTTAGTTGCAGATTTTACGAGAGATAATTTTGGTTGTTCAAAAAGTGGAGCATCAAGTATTGATATGACATTACTTACACCTTCTATTTTTTCTAATTCATTTTCTAATAACTGTAATTGATTAAGACCTTTCTCAGAAAAAATACTGTCATCTTCCAAAGCTATAACAAGGAATTCTGCTGATGAGAACCTATCATTTATTTCTTCATACAATTCATAACTTGGATCACTATCAAGCACCAAAGTATCTGAAGAAGCATCAAATCTGAATTTATCTAAGCTTAGAGAACCAACTGCTATAAAACTACTAAGCACTAGAAGTGTCAGTTTGTTATTTTTAACTATGCTTTGAAAAAATTTGATCATTAATTTTTTGCACAATCTGGTGAGGCTATAAAATCACTAGATTTTTTCCATTGCTCTGGTGTCTTCGATACTATAGATATTGCATGAATTTTAGGTACAAAAGGTCCTAGGGCTTTATATACAAGCTTATGCCTCTTAATTAAGCTCAATCCATCAAATCGAACAGATACTATAATTATCTTTATGTGTGAAACTGTACCTGTGTAACCTCCATGATTTGGACTTTCATCAATAATATCTAAATATTCACTATCTATGTGACTAGATAGCCTATTTTTAATTTCATTAATCATCTTTAGTTAATCCTTGTGATTTATTTTTCCTGAAAATTGGTAAATCATTATCTTCAACTACTTCATAATTTGTAATGACCTTTGCTTTTTTTACATACTCACTAAAAAAGTATTGAATTGCAAAATATCCAAATAGAAAACCACCAATGTGAGCAAAGTATGCAACACCAGAGTATGAGCCACCTGCAGCAGAGATGAATTGCCCAATGATCCACATTAACAAAACAATATTTGCTGGAACTTTTATGAACTGAATAAAAATAAAGAACCAAAGAAATACGTTTATTTTAGCTTTAGGGTAAAGAACATAATAAGCCCCCATAATTGCTGCTATACACCCACTTGCTCCTATCATTGGTACATCTACACCACCAGAAAAAAAAGCTTGGAGTAAGGCAGCTGAAACTCCGCCAAGAATATAAAAGATTAAAAAATTTATTCTGCCTAAATAAGATTCAATATTATCTCCATAAATATATAAAAAAAGCATATTTGAAAGGAGATGCATCCATCCAGCATGCATGAAAGCTGATGTTATTATTGTATGGAAGTCACGCATCTCAAAAAATACACTGGGCTTAACACCAAATTCATTTATTAGCATCTGATTAGCGCTACCAGATAAAGAAAGCTGATAGAAAAATACTAAAAAATTTAATGCTATTAGCGACCAAGTAAGTAGTGGTTTCTTTGATGTTGGGTTTTCGTCTGAAATTGGTAAAAATAAAAACATTACTTTAAAGGGACTAAGGAACTAATAAATTGATCTGCTACTGTATCCCAAGTATAGGTTTTTGACGATTTATAGGTTGCATCTCTATTAACTTGTAATGCTCTAGTTACAGCTTGTTGTAAATCCTTATCATCCAGAGATCCATTTACTCCCTCTATAACGATATCTTTTGGGCCTGTAACATTGAATCCAGCTATTGGAGTGCCGCAAGCAAGAGCTTCTATTAAGACAATTCCAAATGTATCCGTCATTGATGGAAAAACAAAACATGCTGCATCTCTATAATAATCTGCGAGTTCTTTTCCTTTTTTGAAACCAACAAAATCAACATCAGGATATCGTTTTGCATATGATTTTAAACTTGGCCCACCGCCAACAACTACTTTAGGCAGATCTGATTCCATTTTTAAAAATTCTTCTATATTTTTTTCTACTGCTACCCTCCCAACATAAAGAAGGTATTTTTGTTTTCCCCCATCTGGACAAGGATAAAAGATTTTACTGTCAAACCCCCTGGACCAAAGTACCAAGTCTGTAAATCCATCTTGCTCTAACTCGGCTTTATGGCTTTCTGTATTTACTAAAGTTTTTGCTGCTGAATTATGAAACCATTTTAATAGCCCTTTCGTTACGTCAAGACCAATCCCAAACCTCTCATAAACATACTCTGGAAATTTTGTGTGGATACAGGTTGTGTAAGGAATATTGTGTTCTATGCAGTAATGTCTCCCAGTAACGCCTAAAGGGCCCTCAACAGATACATGCACATAATTTGGGTTAGATTTTTTAATTTTTTTCTTTAGGTCCCAAAAATTCCAAGCAACAGATATTTCAGGATAATTAGGCAAAGGAAATGTGTGAAACAAGCCTGGGTGTATCACATCAACCTCATAACCTTTTTCTTGAAGTTTCTGAACAACTGTAGTCATGGTGGTAACCACACCATTAACTTGTGGTTCCCATGCATCTGTAATTATTAATATTTTGTTCATAATTCTGAGAGACTAGTTATTTTAAGATCTTCTTCAATCTTAATTAATTTAATTGTTCCATCTAATTCTTCAACTATAGCAGAACAAGATTCAACCCAATCACCAGTATTCAAATAATAATGTGTCTTAAATTTCAATATTTCAGGTCTATGGTTGTGACCACAAATTAAACCTCTGTAACCACCATCTTGGCATTCTTTCTTAACCAACTGCTGAAATCCGCTTAAACTTGAAACAATTTTTTTTGTTAAATTTTTAAGATATTTTGATAGAGGTCTATTGATAACAATAAGTGCATCATAAAGGATGCCACCAAGCTTTGATATCCATTTTGCGTTAGATGTAACTGCATCATATTGGTCGCCATGCAATACTATTATTTTTCCATGTTTAATTGATAAAAATTCATGTTTTTCTTCATGTTTAAAATTCGATAGCACATTCATAATTTCTGCATAATTATTATTCTTGAATTTTAAATTTTCCTTTAAATCTCTATCTCTTAATGGATCATCGTGGTTGCCTGATATGTAAAAAATATTAGTACCATTTTTGAACATTTGATCGAATGTATTTAAAACTTTCTGATGCCCTTCAGGCCAATAGAATTTATCTTCCATAGACCAAAAATCAATAATATCTCCCACTAAGTACAAATTTTCACAACTTACAGATCTGAGAAAATGTTCTAATTTTTCATTCTGACAACCATTAAACCCCAAATGAATATCTGAAAGAAAAATAGATTTATATTGATTATTTTTATTCATATAGCATTATTTTAATCTATGTCTCTTAAACAAAAAGAAGAAATTACTATTTGGGCCTTTAAAGATGGAAAAAAAGGACATGAAAAGCAAGTTGAAGCACTTATTTCAGAATTCACATTATTTAAAAAAGTTAAACTGTATGAATTCAATGCTTGGGAAACACATAACTCTGTCCCAGATATAATTATTGGTGCAGGAAATAACACCCACAAACATATACTTAAAGCAAAAAAAGAATACCCATTGGCAAAAACTATTGTATTGATGAAGCCTTCTTTACGCCCTACTCAATGGTTTGACATCGCAATTGTTCCAGATATGGACAGATATTATTTAGGAAAGCCTAAAAATGTTATAACCACTAAAGGGGTTTTATCTAAATACTCCGATCTGGCAACTAAACCAAAAACTGGTTTAATTATTATTGGGGGTAAAAGCAGGCATTACCATTTTCGAAAAAAAGTTGTTAAACAACAAATTGAATGGCTGTTAAATGATGTATTTCAAGATTATCAGTGGAAAATAACTACTTCTCCAAGATCTCCTAATTTAGATATCCCTAAACATTCTAAGAATGCTAAATTCTTTAGCTGGAAGGATACTGATGAAGGCTGGCTTTCAGAAGAGATTAAACAAAGTGAGATTACATTTTTAACGCCTGAGAGTGTATCAGTTCTATATGAGGGGCTCTCAACAAATACAAAAGTTTATGTTTTTCACCATGAACATCACACTGCCGACCAACATGGAAGCAAAAGAAAAACCAAGGTTACGAGAAATATTGATAAATTAAAGCTGCAAGGCCAAATAGGTTACATTGATTCAAAACGATACTTATTGTCTAGATCAATAAAGTCAGCAGATTTAATTCATCCACAATTTAGCGAACCACTTAATGAAACAAAAAGAGTAGTTGAAAAACTATTTGAGATATTATGAAAATTCTTCATTTGTTTTCAAGCAAAGTCTTTGCTGGTCTTGAAAGACATGTTGAAGAACTATCATTTGAACAGTCCAAAAGTCATGAAATTACAGTGATTGGTCCAGAAAGATTTAAGAATAAATTCAGAGCAAACTATACATCCGTTAATACCAATCAATGGCGTTACTCTCCTCTACTGTGGCTTGAATTACGAGATGCTATGGTAAGAATTAACCCTGAAATAGTACATACCCATGGCCAAAAAATGACGAACTTTATTAAAGCTGATTTACATTTCTCAACCATTCATGGCACAAAGAAAAATGTAGCGGCTTTCAAAAAAACACAATTTATTTTTGGGGCTAGCAATAAATCGTTAGAACAAATACCGCCAGAAAAATCTATGGTACTAGAGAATTGGGTTGATGAAAGTAGATTTAATAATTATAAGCAAAAAGACCCTGAATATTTTTTATATATAGGAAGGTTTGAGCCAGTGAAGAATCCTGAAAGACTCATTAGAGCCTGGAAATCTGAATATGGAAAATTATTAATGGTAGGCAGCGGTCAATTAGAAAAAGATCTAATAGTTTTAATAAAACAACTTGGTTTAGATAATATTATCGAACTTCATTCAGAAACCGATGATGTTGGGTCACTGCTTAGTAAAGCACATGCCTTGATCATTTCATCTGATAGAGAAGGATCTCCTAAAGTTTTATATGAATCGCTCTACTGTAAAGTTCCAGTTCTCTCAACAGATTGTGGCAACATTGCAGAAATACTACCAAATCAATCTATTGCAGAAACGAACGATCAATCATTTCAGCATTTATTAAAAAAATGGGCAGGCAAAATTAATGAACTTAGCTTATTGCAAAAGAAATGTTTCAATGAGGTTGGGAGCAAAAACCTACTTTCCATACAGACTAAAAAAGTAAACGAGAAGTATCAAGAATTTTTATCTATGGCATCGAGATAGAAACCAATAGTCTTTGAATGCATTAATTCAGATGTTAAAAAAATATTGCTGGGAACATCTTCTCTTTCAGATAAATTTTTGACTGTTTCAACTAATGAATTGAATTTATTAAATTCAACTTTTCCTTGAGGAAAACACATTTCCAGAACTTCACCTGGGCCCCCTCTATCCCAACCAGCAATTTTCTTTCCCATCATAGCTGCCTCTAAAATTGTTCTACCAAATGGCTCTGGTTTTGATGACAAATTTAAAACCACTTCTGATAAGTAATAAATCTCTCTAATGTCGTCTTTGGCATTATAAAAGTAAACTTTGTTTTGTAATCTATAGTCCTCAATAAGCTTCTTTAAACTATTCAAATATTTAGGTTTAGCAGATTTATATGGTCCAACTATCAAGCCTGAATAATCCTCAGGTAGATCAGACATTAGCTTGATAAATGATTCTTGGCCTTTCCAAGATGATAATCTTCCCGGAAAAGTAATAATTTTCTTATTCTTTAAGTTTGTAAATTGTTGAAAGAAATTATCCTTATAACTTTCAGATGGAACAAAACTATTTGAAAAATATTCTTCATCAGACCCTCTATAAATCAATCTAGGAGGTTTTTTTAAATATCTTTCATAGTTTTCATTAATATAATTTTCTACTGTCTTAGAAATAGCAATCACTCTATCAAAGCTTGCCATTATTCGGCTATAAAAAGGTGTGCTATACAAACCATGAAATGTTGAGAAAATAATTGGTCTTGGGTTTTTTATAAATATTTTTGATAACTGAAGAACCC
>ERZ802830.3455-NODE-3455-length-13384-cov-8.10819_pt1 | contig 13384 bp, 13 predicted proteins | sample MGYA00345654_ERZ802830 | MGnify/ENA primary metagenome ERZ802830 (study PRJEB30503, sample SAMEA104212375) | marine metagenome | biome: Westerlies Biome; feature: [SRF] surface water layer (ENVO:00010504) within the epipelagic zone...; material: water... | reverse complement strand
AAGTCACTGTTGATTTTGAAACTGAGAAGGGATCTGAGAGTCTTACTTTTGACAAGCTGATTGTTGCAGTTGGGAGAAAGCCCGTTACTGAGGCAGTATTTGCTTCAGACAATAATGTAAAAGTTAGCGAGAGAGGCTTCGTGGAAGTTAATGAGCAGTGTCAAACCAATGTAGATAATATTTATGCGGTTGGTGATGTGGTGCGCGGGCCAATGTTGGCTCATAAAGGTATGGAAGAGGGGGTTATGGTTGCAGAGAGGCTCGCCGGTAAAAAAACGCAGGTAAATTATGAGTTAGTGCCATCTGTAATTTATACACATCCTGAAATAGCGTGGGTGGGAAAAAACGAGGAACAACTGAAGCGCGAGGGTAAAAATTTCAACGTGGGGACATTCCCTTTTGCTGCAAGTGGTCGCGCGCTAGCCGCCAATGATTCTGATGGTCTTGTCAAAATAATTGCAGATTCTAAAACAGATAGAATCTTAGGCTGTCACATTATAGGATCAGCGGCTGCTGACCTTTTGCAACAAGTCGCTATTGCTATGGAATTTAGCTCGAGCGCTGAAGACCTTGGGCTAACAATGTTTTCACATCCAGCTCTCTCTGAAGCAGTGCACGAAGCGGCTTTGGCCGCGAATGGACATGCGATTCACATTGGAAACAGAAAAAGAAGATAACGAATTTTAAAAAAACACTTTTATATTTTAGATTGAGGCTGATATGAATTTACATGAATACCAGGCAAAGCAACTTTTTGGTGAGTACGACTTGCCTGTATCGAAAGGCTTTGCTGTTGACTCTGGCGATGAGGCTGCAGAGGCTACCAAAAAACTTGGTGGAGGTAAGTGGGTTGTAAAGGCTCAAGTCCATGCTGGGGGTAGAGGAAAAGCGGGTGGTGTGAAGTTGGTAGACACTGCAGCTGAGGCAAAAGCGTTTGCTGACAAATGGTTGGGAGAAAAGTTGGTGACTTATCAAACCGATGCTAATGGTCAGCCTGTTAGCAAAATTTTGGTAGAAGAATGCGTGGACATTGATCAAGAACTATATCTTGGTGCGGTGTTGGATCGAGCAACACGAAGAATTGTCTTCATGGCATCAGTGGAAGGTGGGGTTGAGATAGAAAAGGTGGCTGCTGAATCCCCGGAGAAGATTTTGAAAATAGCTATTGATCCACTGACAGGACCATTATCTTTTCAAGGAAGGGAGTTAGGTTACAAACTGGGTCTGTCTGGAGAGCAAATAAAACAGTTTACGGGTTTGTTCTTAGGTCTCTCGAGATTATTTTTAGATTTAGACCTTGCGCTTTTAGAAATCAACCCCCTTGTTATTACTAAGCAGGGCAATTTGAATTGTTTAGACGGCAAAATCAATGCGGATGGAAACGCGCTTTTTCGCCAGCCAAAGCTTAGAAGCATGCAAGACCCATCTCAAGAAGATGAGCGCGAATCTAGAGCGGCGAAGTGGGACTTAAACTATGTAGCTCTCGATGGGAATATAGGTTGCATGGTCAATGGTGCAGGTCTGGCAATGGGCACTATGGATATTGTCCAACTTTATGGTGGGAGCCCTGCTAATTTCTTAGATGTCGGAGGGGCAGCAAATAAAGAGCGGGTTACCGAAGCTTTCAAAATCATATTATCGGATGAAAACGTGGCTGCTGTTCTAGTTAACATATTTGGCGGCATCGTTCGTTGCGATTTAATTGCGGAAGGAGTAATAGGTGCTGTAAATGAAGTTGGAGTATCTGTACCAGTCGTTGTTCGCTTAGAGGGTAATAACGCCGAGTTGGGGCGCGAGGTCTTAGATAAGAGTGGTTTGAATATACTTGCAGCGTCCAGTTTGGCGGATGCCGCGCAGAAAGCAGTCGATGCTGCAGGGGCAAGCAAATGAGTATTTTAGTGAATAAAGATACCCGAGTTATTTGCCAAGGATTCACTGGTTCGCAAGGCACCTTTCATTCCGAACAAGCTATCGAGTACGGCACAAAGGTGGTGGGGGGTGTTACGCCTGGCAAAGGTGGTCAAAAGCATTTAGGTCTGCCAGTTTTTAACACCGTAAGTGAAGCTTATTCTGCTACCGAAGCTGAGGCGTCTGTTATTTATGTCCCCGCACGGTTTTGTAAGGAATCTATTTTAGAAGCCATTGATGCGGGCATTAAGTTAATCGTATGCATTACCGAAGGGATACCTACTCTCGACATGCTGGTGGCGAAAGAAAAGTGTGACTTGGAAGGGGTTCGGCTTATTGGACCAAATTGCCCCGGAGTGATAACTCCTGGAGAATGTAAAATAGGGATCATGCCCGGACATATTCACCTGCCCGGCAAGGTTGGGATAGTGTCTCGGTCAGGCACACTCACTTATGAGGCAGTAAAACAAACAACAGATCACTCATTTGGTCAGTCATCCTGTGTAGGCATTGGCGGAGACCCCATACCTGGCTCTAATTTCATTGATATTCTAGGCCTGTTCGAAGAGGATGATCAGACCGAAGCCATTGTGATGATTGGTGAGATTGGTGGAACGGCAGAAGAAGAGGCTGCGGCTTTCATAAAGGCTAACGTCACAAAGCCAGTGGTAGCCTATATTGCTGGTGTTACAGCCCCTCCTGGGAAGAGAATGGGGCATGCGGGTGCGATTATCTCTGGAGGAAAAGGGACGGCAGAGGAGAAATTTTCGGCCTTAAATGACGCTGGCGTTAAAACAGTTCGAAGCCTGGCTGATATTGGGTCGGGTTTGAGTGAGATTTGTGGTTGGTAGAAGTCATAAATCGCGAAACGAAGGCCGACATAGTCAAATCAAAATAGGCAAAATTTTTGCCGTGCAAAAGGTTCTAAATCATAAACGGAGTATGTTACGCTTATGCGCGAATTTGGCTCTATGGGCCGAATGGGTTGTATGTATACTGGTGGGGGCGGCAGTAAGTAAGGTTTGAGCTGGAATTTCTATGTTGCTGAATATTTTAATATTGAGGACTGCGAGAATTTTTGGTTCAATCTCAGGGAAAATAAGGCTTTTTAGTTGCATCTTCGAGTTTGGTGCTTCTGGAGCAGCAAGAAGGTAAGGAAGTTTATAAAAAGAATAGTTGTTTGAATTGATGATTGACTTCTAGTTTCCAAATCATCAACTCTAACTTTAAGATATTACAGAAATAGGATGGCGCATGAAAAACTGTCGAATAACCCGCATTAACAAGACGTTAGTCGCTCTGTTTGTTTCATATTTCTTTGGCGCAGCGCAAGCAGCTGAGATTTTGGTGAATAGCGATGTAATTGATCAGGCTATGGATGTGATCAGTCAGAAATACCAAGCATCCGCGGAGGTTCAAGAGGAAATAAATAGGCTGCAGAATGACGCAAGCTCTACCTTTGAAGAATTTAAAAGAGCCAATGATAATCTGGAGTCCTTACTTGTATTAAATGCTGGTTATCGCAAGCAAATCTCTATACAAGAAGATCAAATAGCGACCTTAGACGAGTCAATAGCAGGCGTTGAGGAAGTTACCCGCGAGATACCACTTCTTATGGAGAAAATGCTTGCCAGCATCGAGCAGTATATTGACCTCGATTATCCATTTCATATGGATGAACGAGCCAGTCGTATCCAATTTGCCCGGGACGCAATAGATAATCCAGATGTTTCTATAGCGGAAAAATTTAGACAAGTTTTGGTCATGTATCAAACTGAAACCTCCTACGGTCGGACGATTGAGACTTATCCGGAGACCATATCGGTTGAAGGCGTTGACTTAGATGTGAATATAGCTCGTATCGGCCGAGTTGCGCTCCTTTATCAAACGACTGATCGCCAACAGACAGGGGCATGGAATAATGCTGACCGTGGTTGGGTAACACTTGACCCAGCTGAATATCGAACGGCTGTTCAAAGCGCTATAAGAGTGGCGTCTCAATTGGACGCGCCAAGAATAATTGAATTACCAGTATTGGCACCGGAGGCAGCACAGTGAAATATTTAGTTAAATTTTCAAGCACATTAGTTACTGCATCACTTATCTTCGGTTCTTCACAGCTCTTGTCTCAGGCGGGTTCGCTGGCTGGGCTTTTGGATCTTGTTGAAAATGATCGCGTTGCCGAGTCAGACGAGTATCAAGCACGGTTGAGTGAGTTTGAGCAAAACGCAGCTCGTCAGCAAGAAATCCTCGATACCACCAATACTAGGATTACAGATCAAGAGCAGCTGCAAGTTCAACTTTCAGATCAGTTTGAGGCAAACGAGATCATTATTGCAGACAAAAGAGAAGTTCTCAGGGATAGACGTGGTGATTTAAATGAATTATTCGGCACGCTCCAAGGCGTTGCTGGTGATTTCCTTAGTAATTTTCAAAACTCATTGATCTCCGCTCAATACACTGGACGAACAGACGCTCTTGATGAAATTATTCAAAGGGCTGGATCTACTATTGAGCAACTGAATGTTGATGAGATGGAACGATTTTGGTTTTTTATGCACCAAGAACTCACTGAATCGGGAAGAGTTGTTTCATATACTGGAGACGTGACCCTTCCTAATGGCGATACGGCAAATAGAAACATCACTCGAATTGGTGCCTTTAACGCTGTTTCGGATGGAGAATATCTCAGTTATAGCGGTGATATTGGTCATCTCCAAGTATTACCTCGGCAACCAGACACCGGTATTTTAGCCTCGGCTACAGCTCTGCAGGGTGCCTCGTCTGGTTTTACCAAGGTCGGAATAGATCCAACTGGAGGTGTTGGGGGACAAGTTTTAGCCAATCTTGTCAATTTTCCAACGGTTGAAGAGCAAGTTAGAAACAATTCAGGAGTAATTGGCTTTATCATTATCGGAGTCGGGATCGTTGGCATTCTATTGGGATTTCTCAGACTTCTGTTGCTAAGTCTTACCTCAATTAAGGTTCGCGGTCAGTTGAAGAAAGACAAGCCGACTAAGAATAATCCCCTTGGCCGGGTATTAATGGTTGCGGAAAATAATCCCTCAGCTGACACGGAGACACTTGAATTAAAGCTTGGTGAAGCAATTTTGCAAGAGACTCCAGCGCTGGAGAGTATGCTGACTCTTATCAAGATGATCGCAACTATTGCGCCGCTGGGAGGCCTTCTTGGGACTGTTACAGGCATGATCCAAGTATTCCAGCAAATCACAGTCTACGGTGCAGGAGATCCTACCATTATGGCAGGAGGTATTTCGCAAGCCTTAATGACTACAGTGCTAGGAATTGTTGTGGCTATACCCACTATATTCATGCACACAGTAGTTAAGAGTCGAAGCGATAATATTATTCATATCCTCGAGGAGCAGGCTACGGGGATGATTGCGCAGAAGGCGGAACGCTTAGCGAATAATCAGTCTTGATTCTAGAGAGGTAAACCTATGTATTTTACGTTTTTAGATATTCTAGATGCGGTTGGCACCTTCATGCAGCGCGGTGGACCGGTGCTGTGGGTTATCGCTTGGCTGCTTCTGATTAAATGGTCTTTAGTATTCGAGCGAATATGGTATCTGAACACTACTCACAAGAAGAATATCAAGACCACTCTTGCTGATTGGAATGCAAGGGCAGATACCCAGAGCTGGAGTGCGCACCAGATACGTACCATGATGATTTCTAAAATTTCTTTAGATGTCCGAAATACCCTTCCAATAATTGAAGTTCTTGTGACGATTTGCCCACTGTTAGGACTTATAGGAACTGTTACGGGAATGATAGAGGTATTTTTTGTCATGGCTGTCAGTGGTGGTGGTGACGCAAAATCGATGGCTGGAGGCGTGTCTAAGGCTACAATTCCGACTATGGCAGGCATGGTAGGGGCTATCTCCGGCATTTTTGCATTTAATTATCTAAAATCAAAAGTAGATAGAGATTTGGAATTGTTAGAGGACAAGTTGCCTCTGACTAGTGACTAAACGAATAGTTAAGGGCAAGGTTAAAAAATGAAATCAGGGATAATGAAAAAGAGTGGTCAAGAAGAGGCTGGTGAAATAGATCTCACTCCAATGCTTGATGTTGTGTTCATTCTGCTTATATTCTTTATCGTCACCTCAGTATTTGTCACTGAAGCTGGTATTGAGGTATCAAAGCCTGAAGCTTCGACAGTTGAAGATACCTCAGGCGATTTGATTTTAATCGCTGTAGGTGCAGGTGGTGATATCTGGATTGATGGAGATCAGATCGACCCTAGGTTTATAAGGTCAAGATTTGAACTGAGATTGGCCGACGCACCAAATTCTGCTGTTATTATCCAAGCAGACCAAAACTCAAATAATGAACAAGTGATGCTTATATTGGCAGCTGCGCGCGAGGCGAATATAGAAGATGTAAGCATTTCAGCGGAGGGATAGGTATGGTATTTGTCAGATGGGTAATTTCCATGGGAATGGCTGGCGGGATCACACTTGGTTTGTTTTACTTTATGCAGTTTCTAATTGCTACCGGTGAGGCTTTTGACGAAAGGATTTCCGTTGTAAAAATCGTCGACGCGACAATGCCTGAAATTGAATTAGAGGTTATCGAGGAAATCGATAAGCCTGAACCAATTGAAGAACTCGTCCAAGATCAGCCAGAGGTACAAGAAAGACAAACTAACCTAGATGCCGGCCCGGCTCTGAATATAGAACGACAATCGATTGAGATCGATACCGGACTTGAATTATCTAATGCTTCAATCTCGGCAACTGATGGTGATTATTTGCCATTAGTAGCAATAGCCCCTCAATACCCTACCAGAGCGGCCCAAAGAGGCATTCAAGGCTGGTGCCTGGTAAGCTTCACTGTTGATGGGCTCGGGAACGTCGTTGAGGAGACGATCGCGGTAGTGGATGCTGAACCACCAAACATATTTGACAGATCTTCGATAAGGGCTGCCACAAGGTTTAAGTTTCAACCGAGGGTTGTTGACGGGCAAGGGGTTGAAGTTTCCGGTGTTCAGTACTTGTTTAGATATCAGCTTGAGGAATGAACCTAATGATCACTAATAGATTATGCCTTAGCTTTCTGGTTGGGATATTAACCATTCCTGCTCTCCACGCGCCTATTGTTAATGCTGGTGAAGAGCAGCGAGCTCCGCCAGAAGCGCGCACGGCAGGAACTCTTGGGCCACAGGTAATGCGAGCTATCAGTGAAATACAAGAATTGATGCAACCTGAGGATCCGGACGATGAGCCCGATCTTGAAGGCGCAAAAATCGAACTGGATGAGCTTTATGAGCGCCGTTTCGAACGAATGAATGATTTCGAAAAGCAGACAATTTTAAATTTCTACACAAATTATTGGCTAACTTTGGAAAACTATCCTGAGGCAATCAGTACCTTTGAGCAACTTCTAGCGATTGAGGAATTAAGGGAAGATACGAGATTAAGAACCCTTCGTTCTCTTGGCCAATTGACGGCCGCAGAGGAACGTTGGGAAGATTCAATCAAATATTATGAATTATGGAGGGAAGCGTCTTTAGAGGAAGACGATATCGTTTACAGAGGACTGTCTTATGCTCACTATCAAATAGACGAGCTCCCAGAAGCTCTTCCATATTGGGTCGCTTATATGGAACTCCTATTAGACCAGGGAGAAGAGCTTGGGCGCGATGATTATTCTTACTTGAACGGTCTTTATTTTCAGCTAGAAGATTTTGAGAGCGCATTACCACTAACAAAGACGATGATAATGTTGTTTGATGAGCAAACAGATTGGACTAATTTGAGTGCCGTGTACGCAAGCTTAGATGATGAAGAGCGTAGAATTAGATCTATGAATGTCGCATATCTAAAGGGAATGCTGGATGACGAAAACCGATATTTGAATCTAGGACAGTCTTTGGGTGGAGTTGACATTCCTCACAGTGGGAGCAAGATCCTCGTTGATGGTGTTGAACAAGGGATTGTTGAAGAGAGTGAAGATAACCTTACAACATTGACTCAAATGTATCTCCTGTCTTCCGATTTCGAGGCAGCATTAGAGCCGGCCTTAAAAGTTGCCGAGATGAGTGATAGTGGAGATGGATACGATACATATGGCTATGTCCACTATGTGCTTCGTAATTATCAAGAAGCGGCTGACGCGTTCCAGATGGCTGTGGATAAGGGTAACTTAGCCAATAGGGCAGATACGCTATTATTCCTCTCTAGGGCGCTGATTGAGGTGGATGACTTTGAAGGATCAACCGCTGCGGCAAGGCAGTCCGCTGACGCTGGTGGTGAGTCGGAGAGAAGAAGCGCCACAGATTACATTAATTTTATTGAGAGCACGGAAACTAGATTTAATATCATCGCAGAGAGGCGTCAGGACGCGATTGATTTTTATGAGCCGTATCCGTCACTCTTGGATTAACACAATGAGTTAAGAGTTTGTTTTTCGCTTGATTTTTGGTTAAACGACCCAATAAAAGACCCATTCGATAAAGCGTTTGGGTTTTTTTTTATTCAATTTCTGGAGACTGGTATATGGCCACTAAAGCAGGACCTGAAGTTAGGGGCTTCGAGACTGAAGCAAAGCAATTATTACATCTAATGATTCATTCCTTGTATAGCAATAAGGAAATTTTCCTAAGGGAACTCATTTCAAATGCTTCGGACGCAGTCGACAAGTTAAGATTCGAATCACTCTCCAACCCTAAATTAAACGATGGAGATTCTGATTTTGAAATTAAAATCGATTATGACAATACTGCTAATACAATTACGATCTCTGACAATGGTATTGGTATGAGTAAAAAAGAAGTGATTTCTAATCTCGGGACCATTGCCAAGTCGGGTACCGCGCAGTTTCTAGAGTCCTTAACTGGAGATCAGCAGAAGGACTCACAATTAATAGGTCAATTCGGTGTGGGCTTTTATTCATCTTTTATAGTAGCAGATGAAGTTGAAGTTCTCACATTAAGAGCGGGTTCGAAATCAAACAAGGCGATCCTTTGGAAATCAAAGGGTGAGGCGGATTATTCATTGGAGGAGGCGTCGAAAGAGTCTCGGGGCACCGCCGTGACATTACATCTAAAGTCTGACGAAAAGGAATTCGCGGATGGCTTTAGAATAAATAGCATAATAAAAAAATATGCCGATCATATATCAGTCCCAGTAAAGACAATTAAAGCAGAACCTCCAGGAGGGGACGGTAAAGAGGAAGACAAGGAAAAAGCGGCGGATTATGAAACAATTAACGATGCAAAGGCACTTTGGACACGCTCCAGGCGTCAAATTAAGAAAGTAGAGTATGAGGAGTTTTATAAACATATTTCACATGATTTTGAAGCACCGCAAGACTGGAGTCATAACAGGGTAGAGGGGAAATTAGAATATACGAGTCTACTATATGTTCCAAAGCGAGCACCCTTCGATCTATGGAACAGAGACGCTGCTAGAGGACTTAAACTTTACGTCCAAAGAGTTTTCATCATGGATGATGCTGAACAATTCCTGCCGCTTTATTTGCGATTTGTAAAAGGAGTAATTGACTCAAATGATATTTCTTTAAATGTCTCTCGCGAAATTTTACAAAAGGATCCAGTCGTCGATTCAATGCGAAGTGCTTTAACTAAACGCGCCTTGGATCTATTGATAAAGCTTAGAAGTAAGAAGCGTGAGAAGTACGATGAATTTTGGGATCAGTTTGGTCAGGTTTTGAAAGAAGGCCCTGGGGAAGATTTTGCCAACCGTGAAAAGGTAGGAAAACTCTTACAGTTTACGACTACAAAGACCGATTCAGAAAGTCAGCGTGAAGGGTTAGACGAATATATTGATCGTATGAAAGACGGACAAGATAAGATTTATTATCTGGTAGCAGATTCCTTAAAAGCCGCCATTAATAGCCCTCACTTAGAGATATTTAAGAAAAAAGATATTGAGGTCATTCTCATGCATGACCGAATCGATGAATGGATGATGGGGCACATGCAAGACTACCAAGGGAAACAATTTCAAGATATCTCTAGAGGTCAATTAGATCTAGGTAAATTAGAAGACCAAGAAGAAAGCAAAGATTCAGAAAAAACTGAAAAGAAGTTTGAAAGCTTAGTGGCTCGAATCAAATCCCTGCTTGGGGATAGGGTTAAAGAAGTAAGGACGACAAATAGGCTTACAGACTCTCCCGCTTGTCTAGCAATTGATGAAGATGATATGGGTGCGCAAATGAGAAAAATTATGGAGGCTTCCGGGCAATCTGTGCCCGATACTAAACCAATTTTTGAGGTTAACCCAGAGCACCCGCTAGTAGCTAAGCTGGATAAGGAAAGTGACGAGGAGATGTTCGAAGATGTCATCACGGTGTTGTTTGGGCAAGCCAGTCTTGCAGACGGGGGAAGTGTAGATGAACCTGGGGATTTTTCGGCTAAGCTCAATAAGTTGCTTCTGAAGTGAAGTTAATAATTAAAAGATGCTAGCAAACTACATCTTCTCTAGGGTCTCGATCCCTAACAGATCGAGACCTTCCTTCAGAGTCTGAGAAGTAAATTCTGCTAAAGCTAACCTGGAATCTTGAAGAGCATCCTTCGCTTTTAGTATGGGGCACGCCTCGTAAAATCTCATAAAGAGTCCGGCTAATTCATGCAAATAATTACACAGTTGATTTGGGAAGCAGTCCAGTGCCACCGAATCAATAATTTCTGGAAATTGTAAAAGCTTAATGAGGAGTAGGCGCTCTTCGGAAGATTCTAAGATAGTTATAAGTGTATAACGTTTTTCACCACTAGCCTTAGCTAGAATGCTTTTGATTCTAGCAAACGCATACATGAGATAGGGCGCCGTGTTTCCTTCGAACGAGAGCATCGTCGACCAATCGAATATATAATCAGATGTCCTATTTTTTGAAAGGTCAGCATACTTAACGGAGCCGATACCGACTTTTTCCGCGATTTTTAGCCTCTCCTTTTCATCAAGTTCGGGATTCTTTTCTGTTACTAATGCATACGCCCTGGAGACAGACTCATCCAAAAGTTCGATGAGTTTTGTGGTGCCACCGGATCTTGTCTTAAATGGTTTTCCGCTAGAGTCCATCATTGTTCCATAAGCGATATGCTCCAAAGAGATTTTATCGGAAGCAAGGTTGGCTTTTTCAGCAACCGCAAAAACCTGTTGGAAGTGAAGTGACTGTCTTGCGTCAACGACGTATAGCGCTCTATCGATGTCGAGTTCTTGGCATTTGTAATCAATGGCGGCTAGATCGGTCGTTGAATATAGATAACCACCGTCAGATTTTTGTACAATTACGGGTAGCTTATCCCCGTCCTTTCCCAAAAACTGTGGTAAAAATACACACTTGGCTCCTTCGGATTCAGATAATAAGCCTCTTGATTCAAGTTGAGAGATGATGCCTGGAAGGGCATCGTTGTATTTGCTCTCTGCATCAAGGTGACTTCTAGTTAAGGTGACATTTAGTTTTGCATAGATTTCGTCACAATGATTAAGTGATTCGTTTATGAATTGTTCCCAAATTTGAATTGAATTTTTGTTTCCGCTTTGCAAATGAACAACTTCCTTTCGTGCATTGACTGCAAATTCATCGTCTACGTCAAAGCGCTTCTTAGCCACCTGATAAAATTTTTCAAGGTCAGAAAGGGCTTTAGGAAGATCTTCCTCTGCACTGCTTTGCAGTTCCTTCATATAACAAATTAGCATTCCAAATTGGGTGCCCCAATCACCAACATGGTTTTGTCTGATTACTTTGTGTCCTTTTTTTTCAAGAATTCTAACTATTGCGTCACCAATAATTGTTCCACGGAGATGCCCGACATGCATTTCTTTTGCTAAATTGGGAGAGGAGTAGTCAACGGTTATTTTTAGGCACTTTTCTGACTTAGGAACCAATGGAACTTCTTTATTTGTTATACGGTTGGCCCTTTTTAAGATCTCTTCATTTCGCAGAAAAATATTGATAAAACCCGGTCCTGCTAATTCATAGCGCTCGACGATGTTATCTTTATGGCTATTGAGTTCTTCGATTATTTGGTTTGCTAGTTCGCGAGGGTTGATTTTTAATTGTTTTGCAAGTCGCATAACTCCGTTGGCTTGATAATCGCCAAATTCTGGTCTTGATGCGGTTATCACGTTAGCGTCGGAGTCAGATATTCCAGTGCAAGTTCGCATGCAGGCGCTTATCTGATGGTTTAACAAATGTTTTATCGAGCGCACTGCTGGGTACTCTGTTTATCCAAGGTTGAAGGGGTTGAATTGTACACCATTAGATTATACAGGCATGGTTTTAAACGATTGTAACTGGATAATTATTTAAAACGGGTAGGTCTGGGCTTGTGAGTGCTGATTCGAATAAAATACTTCCTATGACAAAATCAGAATCAGTTGGCTCGTTAGTCAGAACAATACAGATTTCTATCCGTTATGAGGGCCAGCGTCTCGACAATTTTCTATTTCGGGAGCTAAAGGGGGTCCCGCGGTCTCGAATTTATCGATTAATAAGACGTGGAGAGGTTCGGCTAAATAAGAAGCGGTGCAAACCAGACTACAAGCTTTCAGTTGGAGATAGAATACGTGTCCCCCCTGTGAGAATTAGTTCCAAGACGAAAGGGCCTAGAACGTCACTTGCACTCACAGAGCTATTACTGAGCCGTATTTTGTATGAGACAGATGACTTTTTGGTTTTAAATAAACCTCCGGGTTTCTCGGTTCAGGGGGGTGAAAATGTTCAATTTAACTTAATTGATGCGTTAAGAGCCTCGAAACCTGAATGGAAAGTTTTGGAGTTGGTCCATCGTCTAGACCGCGATACTTCAGGTTGTCTTCTATTATCAAAAAATCTTTTATTTCATAGAGCTTTACAAGAACAATTTAAACTTAAAACTATAAAGAAAACATATCACGCAATCGTTCATGGGTGTTGGCCAGCCGGTCTTAAGTTGGTGGATGCCGCATTGCTTAAGAGTGAGTTAAAATCTGGCGAAAGAGTCGTAAAGGTTGAAAAGGGTGGTAAGCCCTCAAAAACCGAATTTAAGGTTATTAAGCAGTACCAAAAAGCCGCTTATATCGAGGCAAGGCCTATTACTGGAAGAACGCATCAGATAAGAGTTCATTGTCAGTATGCGGGATGCCCGATAGCTGGCGACCTAAAATATGGTCCAAAGAATAAAAGTTCGGAACTACACCCTACCAAAAAGCTTTGCCTTCATGCTGCTAGATTAAGGTTCTTGGACCCGACATCACAGCAACAATTAGAAATTAGTGCACCTTTAGACAAATACTTTCAAAAGTATCTAGATAAAATAATATAAAACAATAATTTATTTGATAAATATCAAGTTAATTATACTTTGACATAGGCGGTCCCTAAGCCTATTATTGCGCGCCTATGTTAGATCGCCCGCTCCCAGAGTATGTTGACGTTAGAAAGGCATTTCTAGAAAACGAGGAGGTGTCAGGTTTCGTGGCCTCCGAGAAGCTCGTGAATATGC
>ERZ802830.3453-NODE-3453-length-13389-cov-26.7525_pt1 | contig 13389 bp, 9 predicted proteins | sample MGYA00345654_ERZ802830 | MGnify/ENA primary metagenome ERZ802830 (study PRJEB30503, sample SAMEA104212375) | marine metagenome | biome: Westerlies Biome; feature: [SRF] surface water layer (ENVO:00010504) within the epipelagic zone...; material: water... | reverse complement strand
ATTTAAGACATTATTTTTTTGCTGCTCAATCTGTTTATAAAGATATGAAAGAGCTGGGTTGGGGAACTATAGTAAATATTGGGAGTTTTTCTTGGATGATTGCTCAAGGAGGTATGCCTGGTTACACAACTGCTAAATCAGCAGTAATGGGTTTAACTCGAACTCTAGCAAGAGATCTTGGGGTTTATAATGTTAGAGTAAATTGCATTGTTCCCGGTTGGATTATAACTGACAGACAAAAAAAACTTTGGCTTACTGATGAGATAAAAAAAAATCAACTAGAGCGTCAGTGTATTAAAAGAATGTTAGTGCCTGAAGATATTTCAAAAGCAGTATTATTTTTTGCCTCTGAACAAAGCTCAGGTTGTACTGCCCAGAATTATGTTATTGATGGTGGCATAGTTAATTGATGAAAGAAAAAAATGAAATCGCTTTTGGTCGATTAGATTTATTAAGAAATGACTCGTTAAAAAATAAAAAAATTAGAATTGGTTTTATAGGAGGGGGTGCTAACTCCTTTATTGGATATACACATAGATTAGCTGCAAGATTTGATAATAGATTTGATTTTGTAGCAGGAGTTTTTTCTAAAGATATTAAAAAGTCAATTTTATTTGGAACGTCTTTAGGTTTAGAAAAAGATAGGTGTTATAAAAATTATAAAGAGATGGCCCTAAAAGAATCTCAGAGAGATGATGGCATCGAAGCTCTGGGAATAATGACACCATCAGGTGATCATTATAAGATAGCTAAACCATTTATAGAAAATAAAGTTCATATCGTTTGTGATAAACCTCTTACGGCAACAATCAAAGATGCAGAAAAACTTAAAAAATTAGTTGAAAAGAATAAAATCATTTTTGCACTTACACATAATTACTCTTCTTATCCAATGTTACGTGAAGCAAAAGAGATAATAAAAAAAGGTAAAATTGGAAACATTAATTTAATTAATGTTGAGTATCCTCAAGGCTATACCGTAGATGTTAAAAAAAAGAATGAAAAAAAAACACTGAAATGGAGATTAGATAAAAATTTATCAGGGCCCTCAATGATTTTATCTGAAATAGGAACACATGCTTATCATTTGTTAAGGTATGTTACTGGTTTAGAAGTTGATGAGCTTTCAGCCGAAGTTAATTCTTTATCATCAGAGATTACAGTCGATGATAATGCATTTGTTATTATGCGAATGAATAATAGTGCAAGAGGGATGATTTGGGTGTCATCAGCAGCAACAGGTGGTGAAAATGGTCTAAAAATTCGAGTTTTTGGAAATAAAGGAGCTGTAGAATGGTTTCAAGATGATCCAAATAATTTAAAATTTACTGAGATTAATAAGCCTTTGAAAATTATTACTAGAGCAAGCAGTTCTGTTTCGAAATTTTCATTAACTTCATCAAGGTTGGCTGCTGGACACCCTGAAGGTTTTTTTGAGGCATTTGCTAATATTTATACAGAGTTTGCAGAAGCTATTCATAAAAAAATTTTTAAAAAATCTGAATTTACATTTCCAAATATAGAAGACGGATTAAGGGGGATAAAATTTGTTTTTACGGCAAAAAAATCTTCCAATAATAATGCTAAATGGTTAAAATTATAAATTATAAATGATTAAATTTGCGTTACTTGGAACTGGAAGAATTGGTAAGTTCCATGCAGAAATTATAAATTCACATGCTAATGCTGAAATAAAATATGTTTATGACATTGATATTAAATCATCAAAAGCAATTGCAAAAAAATACAATTGTAAAATAGCAAAAACTGCAAAAGAAGCTATTTCATCTCCTGATGTTGATGCAATACTGATTGCTTCAGCTACCCCAACTCATACACAATATATTACAATGGGTGCCGAATCAGGCAAAGCTATATTTTGTGAAAAACCAATTGATTTAGATATTAAAAAAGTAACTAGCTGTTGGGCAAAAGTTAAAAAATACAATCCTAAAATACAAATCGGATTTAACAGAAGATACGATCCTAGTCATAACAAAGTACAAAAAGATGTTAAGTTGGGTAAAATTGGGAAATTAGAAATGATAATTATTACTAGTAGAGATCCTGCACCTCCAGGCTTAGATTATTTAAAAGTTTCTGGAGGGATTTTTAGAGACTGCTCAATACATGACTTTGATCTTGCTAGATATGTTCTTCATAATGATCCAATAGTAAATGTATATGCTACAGGTAGTAGAAATGTATCTAATGATTTTAAAAAAACTAATGATTTTGATACGACAATGTGTGTAATGAAATCAAAAAAGGGGGTGTTAGTTCATATTAATAATTCAAGAAGGGCTGTCTATGGATATGATCAAAGGTTGGAAGTATTTGGGAGTAAAGGGATGTTAATTTCTGATAATGTTTCTGAGTATAATATTAATTCTTATAATCAAAATATATCTTTTGCAAAACATCCAATTAAAAATTTTTTTATTGAAAGATATGCTGATGCATATCATATTCAATTTGATGATTTTCTTAATTCTATCAAATCAAATAAAAAACCAAAAGTAAGTTTCAATGATGGTAAAGAGGCATTGATATTAGCTGATTGTGCAACCCAATCAGTTAAATTAAATAAGTTAATTAAAGTAAAATAATGAGTAATAAATATACATCCGACTCGAAAAAACAGTTTGAAGGAAAGGTAGTGATAATAACAGGAAGTACACAAGGAAGTGGAGCAGAAACTGCCAAACTCTTTGCTGCAAGAGGAGCTAAAGCAATTACAATTTGTGGAAGACAAGAAAATAAAGGAATACAAATAAAAAAAGAAATAGAAGAGTTAGGTTCAAGGTGTCTTTATGTTAAAGCAGATTTATCAAAAGTAGAAGATTGTAAAAAAATTGTTGCACTTACAGATAAAGAATTTGGCACAGTGCATTCATTAGTTAACGTTGCAGGTCATACAGAACGAGGCACAATTTTAAGTGCCACTCTTGAGAATTATGAAAATAATTTTAATATTAATACTAGAGCACCTTTCATACTCATACAAGAAACAGTGAAGATAATGATTCGAGATAAGAATAAAGGAACAATTGCGAATGTTCTATCAATGGCCATGTACAGTGGTATGCCATTTATATTAGCATATAGCGGATCTAAAGCTGCTTTAGCAATAATGACAAAAAATATAGCCAATTCATTAGCTGGACACCAAATAAGAGTTAATGCTCTAAATATAGGATGGACAGACACACCTGCTGAGCACGATATTCAAAAAAGAGTTCACAAAAAAGGAGATGATTGGCTAGAAAAAGAAGAAAATAAAGTCCCTTTTAAAAGACTCACTAAACCGTTAGATGTTGCTAAAGGATTAGCGTTTATGTGCTCAGAAGAATCTGGTTTAATGACAGGCAGTGTCATAGATTTTGATCAAACTGTAAATGGATGGCATTCTTATTCTGCCTATGACACTAATATTTTAGATGACAGTTTGCTTGGAGAGTAAAGGCCATACATTTTTTATTCTAAATATTAACAATCAAGAGTATTATCCTTTTCCCATTGAGTGATGATATCTTTTTTTGCTGATTGCTTTGAGCCTTTGAAACCAATTTTTTTAGTATTTGAAGATTGATATTTTTTAATCTCTTTATTTTTTAATTTAATATAAGAATTAATTGTTTCTTTGCTAAATGCATCTTTGAGAACTTTACTTTTATTTAAATGTGATAAAGACTTTTCTAGAGTAAGAGGTAATTTTTTAGCACCCTTAACTTTATGCCCATCTTCATACATATTTACATTAATAGGTTTACCAGGATTCCGTTTTTTCTCAATGCCATCTATGCCAGCAGCTAAGATACCAGCTTGTAATAAATAAGGGTTAGTTGCTCCATCCATTAATCGCAATTCAAATCTTCCCGGACCGGGTACTCTTATCATATGAGTTCTGTTATTACCTGAATAAGTGATTGTATTTGGAGCCCAGGTTGCTCCTGAAGCTGTTACAGGTGCATTGATTCTTTTATAACTATTTACAGTGGGGTTAAACCATGCTGTTAACGCTTCCGCAGAATTCATTATACCTCCCATAAAATTATAAGCTGTTTTGGATAGACCTAATTTATCCTTTTTATCAGCAAATAGGTTTTTACCTTTTTTATCCCAAACAGATAAATGCGCGTGACATCCATTACCTGTTTTATTTAAAAATGGTTTGGGCATGAAAGTGGCACGCAACCCTTTTTTTTCTGCAAGAGTCCGAACCATAAATTTAAAAAAAACATGACGGTCAGCTGTTTGTAAACAATCAGAAAAATCCCAATTCATTTCAAACTGCCCGTTTGCATCTTCATGATCATTTTGATATGGCCCCCAACCAAGCATAATCATGCTATCACAAATTGCTCTTATTAAATCATATTGACGCATTAAAGCTGATTGATCATAACAAGGTTTATCTGCGATATCATTTTGATCAGCAATTGAACTACCATCTGGTGTGATTAAAAAGTATTCACATTCAACACCACTTTTTAAGTACATATTTTTTTTAGCTAACTTATCAATTTGATTTCGTAGCATCACTCTTGGTGAGGAAGCTACAGGTTTTCCATCCATCCATAAATCTCCAGCTAACCATCCCACATCTTGTTGCCATGGAAGCTGTATTAAGCTTCTTGGATCTGGAATAGCTGCCATATCTGGATCAGATGGAGACATATCTAAGTAAGTAGAAAATCCAGCAAAACCCGCTCCTTCTTTTTGCATTTCCTTTATTGAATGCGCTGGAACTAATTTGGAACGTAATACTCCAAAAAAATCAACATAACTAATTAAGAAATATTTTATTTTTTTCTTTTTTGCAATTTCTGATAGATTGATGGTCATTTAGGATCCTTCTTTTGAATAATTAAAAAAAATATACTGAATATCTTATTAGGCTTTTAATTAAAGTTCTAGTTTTTTTCACACAAAAATTTTAAAATATTGAAACAAATTACTATGAATTTTGCTTATTTAGTATTGAAGTGCATAATGATAGTTACTACTTCAACTCTAAAAAAAATAACAGATTATTTAGTTATTAAAATTATTCACATAAATCAACCCAACTATCTATTAGTTATCATTTAATGAAAGCAGTAATATTAAATATTTCGGCCTGGATGCTATTGCCATTTATGGATGGTTTAGCAAAATTTTTAAGCCAAGACATTCATTTTTTACAAGTTGTATGGGGCAGATATTTTTTTATGGCTTTTTTTAGTATTTCTATTACTTATTTTTTTTTCAATAAACATTTAAAATTCCCTAAAGGAATTAAAATTCAAATTTTAAGAAGCTTCTTTTTATTTTTTTCTACATTATTTTTTTTCTATGCGATTTCTATTATTTCTCTAGCAGAAGCTTTGACTCTTGCTTTTATCTCGCCAATAATTGCTACGATATTATCATTTTTAATACTTAAAGAAAAAGTTGGGCTACGAAGGTGGATAGCGGTAATCTCAGGCTTTATAGGAGTTCTGTTTGTTATTAGACCAGGTTTTAACGAAATTAATTTAGCAACTATTGCTGCAGTAGGAGCAGGAATTTGTTACGCGTTTTATGTTATTAGTACAAGGAAGCTATCATCTATTGACAGCCCTTTAATGACTTTAATTTTTACAGGTTTAACAGGTGCTATTGTCATTTCATTAATTGTCCCATATTTTTGGACTTGGCTGACTTTATCGCAATGGATGTTATTAATCTCTCTTGCAGCTATCGGAACTATGGCTCATTTATTATTAATTCTTTCTTTAACCTTGGCTGAAGCATCAAAGCTGGCACCATTAGCTTACTCAGAAATTATAATGAATGTAATAATTGGGTATTATTTTTTTGGAGACTTTCCCAATCAATGGATCTGGATAGGTCTTACTATAATCATTGCCAGTGGCGTATATATTTCGTTAAGAGAGAATACAAAACAAATAATTAATTAAGGTTTTATATGAGTAAAAGTTCACAAGGATTATTATGGTCCTTTTTTGGAGTACTAATTCTAAGTCCCGATACTTTATTAATACGCTTATTAAATTTAACAGATTTTAGTTTAATATTTTATAGAAGTTTTTTACCAGCAGTAACGATATTTTTATTTCTTTTTTGGTTTTACAAAAGAGATACATTAAATGTTTTTTTATTGATTGGTCTGCCCGGTATAATTTATGCCACCTTTTATGCTATTACACATATTTGTTTTGTATATTCAATTCAAAACACATCTGTTGCGAATACTTTAGTTATTATTGCTGGTGCTCCAATTTTTGCAGCTTTGTTTTCTATAATATTTTTAAAAGAGAAACCCTCAACCTTTACTTGGGTAATTATTTTTATTGCTTTAGTTAGTATGTTTATTATTGGATGGGGGAGTTACTCTTCCTCAGGTCTATTCGGTGATTTGATGGCTCTTACTGTTGCCGTGTTTATGGGAGCTAGTGGAGTTCTTGTGAGATATTTCAAACAAATAGATTTAGTTCCAGCTTGTTTTATAGGTTGTATTCTTGCAGGATTATATGCACTTCCTTTTGATATTGAATTTAGTCTTACTGGAGTTCAAATATTTTATCTTTCTCTAATGTGCTTTATTATGCTGCCAATTCCCTTTATCATAATGACAATAGCCCCAAAATATACTCCGGCATATCAGGTATATTTAATATTTTTACTTGAGAGTGTTTTAGGAACTACTTGGGTTTGGGTTATTATAAATGAAGTTCCTTCTCTAAATACTATAATTGGAGGTTTATTACTTTTAACATCAGTATTAATTTACATGATATTAGAGACAAGGAAGTAAAAATTAATTGACCAATTTTATTATTTAAATATATTTTTTTATATGAAAATATTTTTAGATAAATCAGAATGTTTAGTATTGGATCATAATGATTTTAAAAATTTTTCTATCCATCCTCTCTGGTTGAGAGAGAGAATAAATAATAAAAAATTTTTAGATAAAAATAATTATCAACGATTATATGAGCCATCTCTCTTAGACACCAACATTAAATTTTTAAAATATAGTGTTGAAGACAATCATCTAAAAGTTGAATTTACTGATAAAGCAATAGGTGTATTTTCATTAGACTCTCTTCTAAACGATTTGTTTTCAAATGATATTATTCCTAAAAAGAAACCGTGGAAAAATGAATTTATCAATTTACCAATTTATGATTTTAATTCTTTACATGAACAGGAGCATTTTTCAAAACTTTTATCTGATTTTCAAGAGCTGGGTTTTATAATTGTAAAAAATACTTCAATAGAAGAAGGGACAGTATTAGAATTTGCTGAACTTTTTGGTCCAGTCAGAACAACGAATTTTGGTAAACTTTTTGATGTGGTGTCAAAGCCAAAACCTATTGATTTAGCATATACGAGTCTTGGTATTAAAGCACATACTGATAATCCTTATAGAAAGCCAATGCCTGGTATTCAAATTCTACATTGCATATCAAATGAAGCTGACGGAGGTAATTCTTCTCTAGTTGATGGATATGCAGTTGCCGAGTATTTAAAGAAAAATGAACCTGATATGTTCGAAATATTGACTACTACAAATGTTTTATTTAAGTTTATTGATAAAGATGTAATTCTTGAAAATTGGGGTAAGTTGATCGAACTTGATCATAATGATAATTATTTACAAAGTAGATTTAGTGGAAGACTTGATTATGTTCCATATTTAAAGCCATCACAATTAAAAAGATTTTATGAAGCACGAAAAAAACTATATCATCTCTATGAATCAGAAGAGTTTGAATTAAATTTTCGACTAGAAAGTGGAATGTTAATGATGTTTGATAACATCAGAATACTTCATGGAAGAACTGAATATGATGTTAATACAGGCTTTAGACATCTGCAAGGATGCTATATTGATCATGACTCTACGGAAGGTAAACTAAGAAGATTAAAATCTTCTTTATAATTTTATTTAATTATTGGAATTTCTCTAGGAGCTCTTTTTGTAATTAATTCAGCACTATCTTTATGGATTACAATGTTCTCTTCATGCACTAACATTTTATCTTTTTCATATTCCATCCCAGGCTCGATTGTCAGAACCATGTTTTCTTTTATAATAGTTTTTTCTTCAGGACGATGTGATGGTGGCTCTGTTAACTGTAAACCAAGTCCATGACCAAGTCTGCCTACATTATTTCCTATGGCCCCTCCATCTTCTATAATTTTATTCATTGCATTAAAGACATCAAGCGTTGTGGCTCCTGGCACTGCTGCTTTAATTCCTGCTTCTGTAGCTTGCCATAATACTTCATTAACTCTTTCAACATCACTGCTGACTGACCCAAAAGCAAAATTTCTATCAAAGTCACAAAAATATCCATCAAAAGTTGATCCAGTATCTATAAAAAGTATGTCACCATTTTCTAATATGCGATCAGATGGTCCACACACTATTTGTGAAACACCGCCAGGGCCAGATATACCTGGCATAAAAGGGACATTATCAGCACCTCTATTTAATATATCAATTTTTAATTTATTTACTGCTGCTCTCTCAGTATCTCCAATAGCTAATTTAGCAGGTAAGCTATTATAAGCATCACTTGCAATTGAGCATATAAATTTAATACGTTCAATTTCATTATTTGTTTTTATCATACGCATATCCCAGATAGCATCTGATCCATCCACTATATTAGTTTTAATAATTTCTTTCAATTTTAAGAGATCTCGAACAGGCATTCTAATCGCCATTTCTTTTCCAAATTCTGCACCTATTTGACCATAAATTTTCTGTAAATCATCAAGAGTTGATTTGACAAGAGATATACCTTCATCGTCTGGTCTTGGTGAAGGCCAAGATTTAATGTCATCCAACCAAGTTTTTTTAAATTCAGACTCACCAATTTCTGGAACTATACCAATTGGCTTACCCGATGATGGTACAACGACGAACCAGGGACGTGTTGGACTTTCCCAAAATTGAGAGTCGTATCCTGTAAAATAACGAATATTTTGAGGGGATGTAAGTAATAAGCCATCTAATTTATAACTCTTCATAATTTTCTGAGCCCGAATTAAACGCTGTTCAAATTCTTCTTTTGCAAAACCTCTTTCAGGAAGAATTATATTATTCATTTTTATCTGATATTAAAAGGATCACTTAATGGTTCTGTTGACGTGCTGATCCAGGTTGTTTTAATGTTTGAGTAATCTTTCATTACTTCTAAACCTGACTCTCTTCCATAACCACTATTTTTAAATCCACCAAATGGAGCAACTGGTGAAATTAATCTATAAGTATTAACAAACACAATTCCCGCTTGAACAGCTTTAGATACTCTCATTGCAATTCCATTATTTTCAGTAAAAATTCCAGCTGCAAGACCAAAGCTATTATCATTCATCAGTTCAATTGCTTGATTTTCATTTTTGAATTTCATTACAGATAATACAGGACCGAATAATTCATTTTCTGCAACAGGTAAATTATGATTATCACACTCAATAATAGTAGGTTCAAAATAATATCCATGCTTAAAAGAGCTAACTTTTTTTCCACCTGTAATTATTTTTCCACCTTGTTCAGTTGTTTGTTGAATTTTTTCCTGAATATTTTCTAATTGTCTTAAGGTTGCGAGAGGACCTAGTTGGGTAGTAGTTGACATAGGGTCACCAATTTTAATTGCCTGTGTTCTTTTTTTCAATTCATCTAAATAATCTTGGTAAATTTCTTCTTGTAAATAAAGTCTCGAACCTGCAATACAACTTTGTCCTGTTGCTCCAAAAATACTTGCCATGATACCATTTATTGCATTATCTTTTCGTGCATCTTTAAATACCACAACAGGACTTTTTCCTCCAAGCTCAAGAGAAAGTTGAGATAAGTTTTCTGCTGAATTTTTGACTATATGCTTTGCAGTATTCACACCTCCAGTAAATGCTATTTTATTTATTTTAGGATGAGAGGTAAGAATTTTACTGCACGTATCAGCATAACCAGTAATAATGTTTACAACACCTGCAGGTAATCCTGCTTTATCAATTATTTTAGCAAACTCTAATAATGGAGTAGGGGCAATTTCAGAGGCTTTGATAATAATTGTGTTACCCATGGCTAGAGCTGGTGCAAGCTTTACTGCAGTGAGAAACATTTGCGAATTCCAAGGTATAATTGCTGCAACTACACCAAGTGGCACTCTACTTGTAAAGACATGCATATCCTCTTTATCTATAGGTAGAGTTGACCCCTCTATTTTATCAACTAATCCTGCGTAATAGTAATAGTATTCAGCTATATAATTTGCCTGAAATTTAGTTTCTTTAAATAATTTTCCTGTATCTTTTGTTTCAACTGTTCCAAGTAATTCAGCTTTATCTTTAAGTTGATCACCAATTGACCGTAAATATTTTGCACGTTGGTAAGGTAAAATTTTTGACCATTCTCCAATAAATGCATTGTGTGCTGACTCAACTGCTAAATTTACTTCAAATTCTTCAGCAGCACAAATTTCAGCAAATTCTTTTTCAGTTGACGGATCAATAGTTTTAAAGGAGTTTCCTGACTGTGACTCAACAAATGTTCCATTGATATAGTTTTTAAATTTTTGCATTAAACCTCGAACACATTTTCATCATCATAATATTTATTCATATTTGTCTTCCAATCATGATAATTACTTGAATGAATGAGTGAAACAGTAAATCCACCAAATCCACCCCCTGTTAATCTTGCACCTTTCGCCCCTGACGCTATTGATCTCTCAACAATCAAATCAACATCTTCTGTTGATGCTTCGAAATCTTTTGCATATGACTGATGACTTTCATTCATAAGTTCTCCAAATAATTTAATATCTTTATTTAAAATACTTTGTTTAGCTTTGAGCACTCTATCATTTTCTGTAATTACATGTCTTGCTCTTTTTAATATTAATTCATCATTTATTTTGGAGGTATCAAATTGATTTGGCTTAACAGACCCAAGGTATTCAACACCAAGATATTCTTCAGCTTTTTTAAGTTGACTATATCTTTCATTATACGCACTATCTCTAAGATTTCTCTGAACAGCAGAGTCTACTAGACAAAAAATCCAGTCTTTTGGAAGGTCTATCAATTCATATTTTAAACTTAAACAATCTAAAAAAAAAGCTTTTCGTGCAATGCCGATTGAAGAGACCATTTGGTCCATTATACCTCCAGAAACACCAATATAATTTCTTTCAACTTTTTGTGCTAAAATTGCAATGTGTTTTTCTGAATATTGAGTTTTAAAAAAATCATTTAATGTTTTTAATATAGCTACACACAAGGCAGATGATGATGAAATACCTCTACCCATAGGAATAGATGATGATATAAAAATATTTAAATGTGTATTAGGTATATGTTTATTTTCATCATAGAATACAAATAAACATCCTTTTACATAATCTATCCAGTCAATATTTTCTGATCTCACAAAATCAGTAAAATTTATTTGTTCATTAAAATTATCTGAATAAACTTGATATTGTTTTTTATAATTTTGAGAAATTTGAATATTTGTTTTAAAATTAAGTAAAGACGGTAAAACATAACCTCCCGTATAATCAGTGTGCTCACCAATTAAATTGACTCTAGCGTGGGCGTTGTTAACAACTGAAAATTCTTCTTGAAATATATCTTTAAAACCCATGATAAACTAAATATATAAATTATTGGTTATGGAAATACACTTAATTTTTACTCAAAATAATAAATTAAAAGTATCTATTTTTAATAATCAATTTCAACATGGTGATTTTAAGATTTGTTTCTCTTTAGTTTATTCAATTCAAGCAGTTCAAGGGGGAAGCATTGTAAAAAAAGTAGGAAGATATTATGAGATTAACTCTGAACAAGATGAAATATTTTTTTCATTACAAGAACCAAGAATAGGCAGTTACAACCTTTCCTGTGGGCCTGAAGGATTATTTGTTTTAGATAAAAATGATATAAAAATAGAGTGTAAAATCAACCCACTTAAATTTGAAAACCCAATTCCAAAAATTGAATACTCTGAAGATAGCGATAATATCTTTAATCCTATTATTCCGCTTCCAAATAATCTAAAATTAAAAAAAGAAACAGTTCAGATTAAAGATTTAATTTTTAAAATATCATCAAGTGAAAAAGGTTTCTTTGATAATTTTGAAAATTTAGTAAAGGTAAGTAATATAAAATTTAATACTTTAACGGGATTTCCTATTGTCTTTACTAAGAAGCAATTACAATCTGAAGAATATAAAATTACAATTGATAAAAATTTAATAACAATCCATTATTCTGATTATGGGGGAAAATTTTATTCTATAATATCTCTTATTCAGCTTCTTAATTATTATAAATCAAACTTACCCCTTGGTTTAATCCAAGATAGTCCAGCATTAAATTGGAGAGGCATGCATTTAGATTGCGCAAGACAGTTTTATACTATTGATGAAATTAAAAGATTGCTTGATTATATGTCCTTTTTTAAATTAAATCGTTTTCATTGGCATTTGACAGACAATGAAGCGTGGCGAGTAGAGTTACAGTGTTATCCAAATTTAACTAAAGTCGGTGCATTTAGGGGATACAATGAAGCAATACCACCTTTCTATGGAACTGGTTATCATAAAAGTGGCGGTTATTATTCTCGAACTGAGATTAAGGAATTAATTGAGTATGCAAAGCTTCGCAATATTGAAATTATGCCTGAAATTGATTTACCAGCACATTCTTGGACGTTACTTCAGGTGATGCCTGAGCTGAGAGACTCAAGTTCTAATATTATTTCAGAGGATGTGGGCAATTACCCAAATAATACTATTAATCCGGCATTAGACGAGACACATATTTTTTTAAAAAAAATTTTAGAGGAATTAAGTGACATTTTTTCATTTAATGTAATTCATGTTGGTGTTGATGAAAGACCAAAGGAGTCCTGGGAGGGATCGCCAAAAGTCATTGAGTACATGAAAAGCAACAATATTAATTCTTTTGATGAACTTCAAGATGATTATATGAATAATATTATTTCTATTTTAAAAAAATCAAATAAGCTAACAGCTGCTTGGAATGAAGCAGCTTTGCCTCCACATAATGATATAGGCTCTAGTGGAGGCGCAGGTAAAATTGACAAATCTTGTATTATTTTTGCTTGGGAGCATCCTGATGTTGGTTTGATGTCTGCTAAAAGAGGATTTAAGACAGTTCTTTGTCCTGGTCATACAACTTATTTTGATATGGCTTATAATAACTCAACTTATGAAAGAGGTATTTGTTGGGCTGCAACAATAGAAGTGAAAGAAGTCTTTGATTGGAAGCCAGTTGATGGTTATTCAGCAAATAATTTGGAAAATATTTTAGGTATTCAAGCGCAACTTTGGTCGGAGACTATAACAAATAAAA
>ERZ802830.3443-NODE-3443-length-13434-cov-5.39614_pt1 | contig 13434 bp, 11 predicted proteins | sample MGYA00345654_ERZ802830 | MGnify/ENA primary metagenome ERZ802830 (study PRJEB30503, sample SAMEA104212375) | marine metagenome | biome: Westerlies Biome; feature: [SRF] surface water layer (ENVO:00010504) within the epipelagic zone...; material: water... | reverse complement strand
GATGCCGAGCAGGCTTTATATTTGCTTCGTAATGTGCCTGCCTTAGGTAGTGCGGCAATTTTGAACAAATTAGTTTTTGAGATTGTGTCCATTGCCACAGTTCCGCCTAAAGGGGCTGGCCCCGTTGCAGAAGAGTTGGTCTCTGCCCGCCTAAACTGGCTGGCCGCAGCAGGGCAATCAGACGCGCTCGCAGAAATTGTGCGCATGTTGCCAGAAGATGATAAATGGGCAGATTGGAAGCGGTGGCAGGTGGAATATGACCTGATCCGCCAAGCTGATGCTACAGCCTGCCGCGATGCAGAAAAAAAGGCACAAAGCACCCTAGATGATTTTTGGCATCAATCACGGATTATTTGTGCGTTGTTGGCTGGGGATGCAAATAAAGCACGTTTTGCAGCAGATATTTTGAAGGTAAGTGGCGGGGAAGATGCAAACTTTTTCCAACTGGTAGATAAGCTGTTGGGCCGCACAGATGAACTTTCCCTAGATTTAACCACGCTTGATAGTGTTGATCTGGTGTTGATGGATGCGGCGCGAGAGCAAATCTCACTGGCTGCTTTCGAGCAAATTCCGCCCTCGATGATACAAGCTGCCTCCAACTTTCGGTATCTGGCCGCAGATGCCGCCTTGAAAACCAGCTTTATGTTGTTTGAACGCGGCTTGCAAGAACGGGCGCCGACCGAGCAAATTTGGCGTGCTTTGCTAGAAGCGCCTATGCCAACCGAAGCGGCACTAGCAACCCTTGATGGCCTTGATGCCGCTGGTTACACAGACGCCCAGCATGATGCGCTTGCTAGCGCTTCTTTATGGGTCAGTCTTGCGCTACGCAATGAGGCAGATACGAGCCAGCTTATCCAACGTGCGTTTCAGACAGAGCTGCGCTCAGGACGACCAGAACTCTTGGCAGAACTTTATGCAAGCTTGATAAGACAGCGTTTCAGGGACGCTGAAGATATTGATACAGAGCTACAAAAGGATTTTGCCCTTCTTCTGGCTCTTTCTGGAACCGAAGAGCCATTGCCGGCCGCCCTCACTGCGCAAGCTGATTTTACCGCTAGCCTAGGGGCTATTCTGGCGGCGGCTAATGGTGCTGCATGGCAGGCACAAAGCCTTGATGAAGCGAACGCTTGGGCTTTATTGCCGATCTTGCGTGCCCAGCAATCAGCAGCGCCGCAAAATGATTGGACTGTTATTCTAGCCGAAGGGGCTGGCATTCCTGCAAAGAGCAATAGCCTTGTTTATCATCGCCTCTCGCCGCCACATCTGCTGGCACTAAGCGAGTTGGCTGAGGCAGGCAATATTGCTGAAACAGCTTTGCTGGCCTCCATGTTGGTACAGCCGGTTACACTTGGCTGGATAGACCCAGATGATAGTGCACAAATTATCAAGGCCTTGCATAAGGTTGGCTTGCCTAGAGTGGCAGGACAGTTTGCTGAAGAGGTGGTAAAGGCGCATCTTCTGCGGCGTAATTTCTCACCTGTATCTTAACAGGGCGTCCAGAATAGGGCGTAAGGCTATAAAAAAGAGGGCGGTGATGACCGAGTTAGCGCCAAAAGAGGCACGTCTTATCGAACGCTTTCTGCAGGCGCAGGCAGCTGAAAAAGCGGCAGCTGATAATACCCTTCTGGCTTATGAAAGAGACCTCTCAAAAATTGCCGAAAGCCTGGATATAGGTTTTGTTGATGCAAGCGCTGGTAACCTGCGCCAATTGATCAAGATGTGGGAGGCAGAAGGACTAGCCGCGCGAACAAGGGCGCGCCGCTTAAGCACGCTTCGTCAATTTATGAGCTGGTTGGTTGCAGATGGATATCGCCTCGATAATCCAGCCCAATTTATTGATGCCCCAAAATTGCCAGAGAGCCTGCCGAAAAGTTTGAGTGAGAAAGAGATTATACAATTGCTGGCTGCAACGGCAAAGCTGCCCGCGCCAGATAATCTGCGGATGGCCGCCGCGCTAGAGCTATTATATGCAGGCGGCTTGCGTATCTCAGAGCTATTGGCTCTTAAAATTCAGGACATCTCACGCTCGAAAACAGCGCTGATGATAACAGGTAAAGGCGGCAAAGAACGGTTGGTGCCAGTTACTGATTTCGCTTTGAAGCTTTGCGCAGACTGGCTGGAATGGCGCGATGATGACGGCCCTGTACTTCATTCTGATCAGCTTTTTGCCAGCCGTAAAAAGGAAATTACGCGTCAGTCTTTTGGCCTGCTTTTGAAAAAAACCGCTATGTTAGCGGATATTGATACTAATCGTGTCAGTCCGCATAAATTGCGCCATTCATTTGCAACCCATATGCTGAATAGAGGGGCAGATTTACGCACCTTGCAAGCGCTGCTTGGACATGCAGATATTGCGACCACACAAATCTATACCCGCACACGCCCAGATAGGCTAAAGGGGCTGGTAGGGGCCGCGCACCCGCTTGCGAAAAATAGGGAAAACGAGTAAAACAAAACAATAGAATTTGTGTAAACTCTTTTATTAAGACTTTTTATTTTGATGGTAATTTTGTATGCGCCACTTTTTAGATTTTGAAAAACCGATAGCTGCTCTTGAAGGCAAAATTGAAGAATTGCGCCATTTGGGCGGAAATTCTGGCATGAATATCGCTGAGGAAATCGGCAAATTACAATCGCGTATAGATAAAGAACTTGCCCAGACCTATAAAAAGCTAGGGCCATGGGAAAAAGTACAGGTAGCTCGCCATCCTGAACGCCCTAAAATGGTGCAGATTATTAAGCATGTTTTTGACGAGTTTATAGAGCTTTCCGGGGATAGAGCCTATGCGGAAGACTATGCTATTATTGGCGGCATGGCCAGACTTCGTGGGCGGCCAGTTGTCATCTTAGGGACAGAAAAAGGCAGTACGACCGAACAGCGGGTGAAGCGTAATTTTGGTATGGTGCGCCCAGAAGGGTATCGCAAAGCTATCCGCCTGATGGCACTTGCCAACCAATTTAATTTACCTGTTATTAGCTTTGTGGATACCGCAGGGGCTTATCCCGGGCGCGGGGCTGAAGAGCGTGGACAGGCAGAAGCCATTGCCCGTGCTATACAATCCTGTTTGGGGCTAAAAACGCCGCTTATCTCTGCTATTGTTGGCGAGGGTGGCTCTGGCGGGGCGATTGCGCTGGCAGCTGGCAACCGGGTAGTTATGTTTGAACATGCGGTTTATTCCGTGATTTCGCCTGAGGGATGTGCCTCTATTCTTTGGCGTAGCGGGGATAAGGCGCAAACAGCTGCAGAGGCGCTTCGGTTAACCGCACAGGATATGCATGCGCTTGGCGTCATCGATCAAATTGTTGAAGAGCCGCTTGGCGGGGCACATCGCAACATAGATACAGCCCTTCAGAATTTGGCTACTTCTATTGAAGGCCAGCTGCAAGATTTATCGGTGATGGACGCAGAAGCGCTGATAAAAGACCGGCGGGAGAAATATCTAAATATGGGCGATAAGGCGCTGATTTAACCTCTCGTCCTGCCGCAGAAACGCGCTGGCTTTTAGGAATAATCTGGTGCATGTTGCAAATTGCGGATTTTCTGGCGGGCGATAGTCACCTCTTCTAGATCCAGAGCCGCCATCACAAACCCCTCTTCCATAGTGCCAGCATCTGCTAGCACCTCCCCCCAAGGGTTGACAATCAGCGAATGGCCATAGGTCTTGCGCCCGTCATCATGTGTACCTATTTGTGCGGATGCCAACACAAAACAGCCTGTTTCAATAGCGCGTGCGCGTTGAAGTACATGCCAATGTGCCTGTCCAGAAGGGCGGGTAAAGGCCGCAGGAATGGTGATAATTTCAGCACCCCGCTGAGCTAAGTTCCGATATAGGCTAGCAAAGCGAACATCATAACAGATAGTTAAGCCGAAATGCGCTTTGTTAGTTGGCACGTCCACAATGCTCGTGCCGGGGCGAAAATGGTCAGATTCGCGGTAGCTTTTGCCGTCGCCCACATCGGCATCAAACATATGTATTTTATCATAGCGGCCAGCTATGGCACCGTCCTGTGTAATCAGATAGCTTCGATTAGCGGCGCGGTTGTCCTCTGGATTATCTGGGTCTGCTGCCATCATCAGCGAACCAGCTGAGACGATAATCTGATAGCGCCGCGCAAGGCTTGTGAGCAAGGCAAGGGAGCGGCTATTGGCCTCTGTTTCAGCAAGCTTTTTTAAAGAGGGTTTGTTTGCGGCCAGAAAATTTGCGCATTCAGGAAGGCAGATAATTTCTGCACCTGCATCTGCTGCCGCCTCAATAAGGGCCTCAATGATAGGCAGTGTTTCTTCTTGTGTGCCTCTGGCTGTATATTGCAGGACAGCCGCTTTTGTAATGCGCGCATCCGAGGTCATAAATCCCCCCTTTTTGAGCCCAATTTCTTATCAGTACCGCTTTTTATTTTTGGCTTTTTATTTTTTCGCTTTACTTTTGTTATGACCCAGCCAGCAAAGTATCAAGCGCCCCTTTTTTTTCCGCGCTATAGAGCTCGTCATAGCCGCCAATGCCGATATCATCAATAAAAATTTGTGGCACAGTGCGACGACCTTCAGCACGGGCCAGCATTTCTGAGCGCCGGTCTTTACTGTCGCTAACGTCAATCTCATTGAAGCTGACGCCGCGTGATTTCAGCAGCCGCTTTGCGAGCGCACAATAGCTACAAAACATGCTGGTATAGATATCAATTTGCGGGCTGGTCATTGCAAAACCTTTATCCTGTATTTTATTTCTATATCTGATATGGACAGCCGGCGCAGGGAAAACAAGAGGGGGGCTTTTGCTAGTTTTTTTAGAAGGGTTTTTTGCAGGCCGTTTCTAGACAACCCGCGCAAACACCAGCGCAGATACCCTGCCTGCCCCGGCTGCCAGCAATGTTTGCGCACAGCTATTTATCGTAGCCCCAGTGGTCATCACATCATCAACAAGCAGGATATGTTTATCTGCTATAAGAGGTTTGCTCGCGGGGGCGGCAAGGCGAAAGGCGTGGCGCACATTATGCTCACGCTTATCTTTTGACAGGCCTGCCATAGACGGGGTGGCTTTTACCCGCACCAAAAAATGCGGGGCGAAATCTATTTCTATTTTGGTTTGCATAACAAGCCAGCGTGCGAGTTCGGCAGACTGATTATATCGGCGCTTTAAAAAGCGGGTTCGATGCAACGGTACAGGTATCACGAGGTCAGCTTCTGCAGCTAGCGCTTTAAAATGAGGAGCCATCATCGTCGCCATTGTCGGGGCGATATCCAGCCTATCTGCGTGTTTAAAGGGCAGTATGAGGCCTTTAGATGCCTCATCATAGCAATAGCTGCTGCGAATTGGGCTGGCATTAAAGGGGTTTATCAGGCAGGGCGCGCATACGCTATGCAAGACTGCATAGGCAAGCGGGCGTCCGCAAGCCTGACAATGGGGCGCACTGATAGGGCGCAATCCTTGCCAGCAATTTGGGCAAAGCCCCGTACCTTTCACAAATGACTGGCAAAGTGGACAGGTCTGCGGCAAGACAAGACTGAAAAGCTGGTTAAGTTTAGGTAACCATAGATTCGGGGGCCACTTATTTGGGGGCCACAGATTTTGGAATGGGACAGGCATTTGTATTCTCCTGCGCATCATTCTATATCTGGTCTGGTAAATTAAACGTTAAGACCATCTCGAAAAGTAAACGCATAACACTTGCGAAAATGGCTGCCGCAACGCAAAAAGGGATTTAGATGCCAGAACAAACGCCCCAGATTTTCAATCACCAAGCATGGATTGCCCAAAGAAATAGGGCGGCGGCAAGCTTTGGCGCGTTTGAATTTCTGAAAAAATTAGCCGCAGAAAGGCTAGCTGAACGCTTGCAAATCGTCCGGCGCGATTTCATCGATATTCTGGATTTTGGTTGCCATACGGGTCAGGTCAGCCGCGCTTTACAAGAGGTGCTTGCGCCCAAAGCACCCTATCATTTAACCATAAGCGATCATAGTGCTGCCTTTTTAAATTTAGCGGCACAATTTGTGCCTGCGAACGCGAAGGCTGTTGAGAGCGCACTTTGTGAGGGCGAACATTTGCCAGTTGCCCCGCAAAGTTGTGATCTGGTGCTCTCAGCTCTCTATCTGCATTGGATGAATGATTTGCCGGGCCTGCTTGCACAAATGCGGCTTGCCTTGCGGCCCGACGGTTTGGCTTGTGTTAATCTATTGGGGGGGCGAAGTTTGCACGAATTGCGCGCCTGCCTCAGTGAAGCAGAGAGTGAAATATCGGGCGGGGTAAGTCCGCGCTGTATGCCGATGGCCGATATTCGTGATATGGGCGGGCTATTACAACGTGCTGGCTTTGCCTTGCCTGTTGCCGATGCAGAATTGCTGACCATCACCTATCCAGATATGTTTAAACTTATGGCGGATATTCGCGGTATGGGCGGCCAGAATGCATTATTTGGCAGAGTGCCACATTTCACACGCCGCCAGATTTTTATGCGCGCCGCAGAAATTTATCAGGATAGATTCACCAATGAAGATGGCCAGATAACCGCTAGTATTGAGCTGATAACCCTAACCGGTTGGGCGCCTGATGCTAGCCAGCCACGCCCCCTTGCCAGAGGCAGCGCAAACACTTCTTTCGATGCTGCTTTTGCAGGCTCCAGTGACAGAGCTAGCGAGGTTTCAGGGGAGGAGTAAATCCTGCAAGACAGCTATAAACTCAACATTGGCAGGGGGCATCTCATAGTCGCGAAGACGCTGAGGGCGCACCCATGCTAGCTGCCCCCCTTCTAGAGCTTCTGGTGCATTTTGCCAGCGCCTGCAGATATATAACAACAAGATCAGATGGAAGTTTTCATAAGCATGAGAGGCAAAGCTAATGGGCGCTAGACAGCTATCTTTTGTCTCCACCCCTAGCTCTTCTCTAATCTCTCTAATTAGCGCTGCTTCTGGGGTCTCCCCTTGCTCAATTTTCCCGCCCGGAAATTCCCAATAGCCCGCAAATTCTTTGCCCTCTGGGCGCTGGGCCAGCAATATACGGCTATCTTTATCTACCAGCGCGATAGCCGGCACGATAAGGGTGGGTTTATCAGACAAAAGGGTACGCGCTCTCTTTTTTTTAGCTTCTATAGTCGCCATTGATAGCGATATAGCCATGCGTTAAATCGCATGTCCAGATGGTTGCTGCGCCGCGGCCAAGGCCGATATCGATGCTGATTTCTATCTCTTGGCCTTGCATATGCAGGGCAATAGGGCGCTCATCAAACGCGTCCACAGCCGCCCCATTTTCAGCTACCAGATAGCCGCCTATTTTAATTTGCAATTTATCGCGATCTGCTTCTGCTCCAGATTTACCAACCGCCATTACAATTCGGCCCCAATTCGCATCCTCGCCAGCAATAGCGGTTTTAACCAGTGGCGAGTTAGCTACCGCTAAGCCAATTTTTTTTGCCTCCGAAGGGTCTTTTGCGCCCGTAATATTTATGGTTACAAATTTTTGCGCCCCTTCCCCATCGCGCACAATCTGCTGGGCTAAATCTGTCATCACGGCTAGCAGCCCATCAAAAAAGGCCGCTGCCTCACTACTATCTGGGTCGGTTATTTGCGGGATATTGGCATGTCCAGTGGCTACCAGATAAACACTATCAGATGTAGAAGTGTCGCTATCAACGGTAATGGCGTTGAAACTCTTGTCACTTGCCCTGCTTAGTAGGGTTTGCAAACAATTTTGAGAGATAGCTGCGTCTGTGCCGAGATAGGCCAGCATCGTCGCCATATCTGGCGCGATCATACCAGAACCTTTGGCAATGCCATTGATAGTAATGGTTTGGCCAGAGAGGGTAACTTTGGTTGTTGCACCTTTGGCAAAGGTATCTGTGGTGCGAATAGCTTCGCCTGCCTCTTGCCAGCTGCTTTGCCCAAGCTGGCCGAGTATTTTATCCTTCATTTTCAGGATAAAATCTGCCTCCAACACCTCTCCTATCACGCCAGTAGAGGCAATAAGCAGACCCTCCGGCGCAATGTTTAGCGCGCCAGCAAATACATCTCGGTAAGCCATGATAGCCTGCTCGCCACGTATGCCGGTAAACGCATTTGCATTGCCCGCATTGGTAATCACCGCGCGCGCCGCCCCGCTGGCAATACCACGGCGCGAGAGATGCACAGGTGCAGACGCTGTTTTGCTGGTTGTAAAACATCCCGCAAAGACAGCGCCCTCATCTGCTAGCATCAGCATAAGATCGTCACGCCCCTGATACTTCATAGCTGTGGCCGCTGTGCTAAAGGACAGGCCGCTTATCTGCGGCATTACAGGAAAGCTACTCGGCGCGAGAGGAGAAAGTTCAGCCATCAGCACATCCATGCTCTATTGTGTTGACGCGGCTTGGGCTTCTAGCCGGATATCGGCAAAGGTGCGGCGTTCTAGCTTAGCATCCACGCGCAAGCTATCTAGCAAGCGGCCTAGATTCTGGGAAATCAGATTTTGGCGCAGTTGCGGGGCCAGCGCTTCAATGGTTGGCGCATCGGCAACACGCTTATCTTCAACAAGGATGATATGCCAGCCAAACTGCGTTTGAACGGGCGCTTGTGTAAAGCTACCTGCCTCTAGATCAAATGCCGCCATTTCAAAAGCTGGCACCATGGCCCCGCGCGGGAAATAGCCTAAATCGCCGCCATTTGGCCCACTTGGCCCGGTTGATTTTGTTTTCGCAAGCTCGGCGAAATCTGCGCCGCCTTTTAGTTCTGTAATCACAGCCTCTGCTTCTGCTTTCTCCTTAACCAGAATGTGGCGCGCGCGCACTTCATGGCGGGATTGCTCATCCGCAACAAAGGTATCATAAGCTTGGCGTACCGCTTCATCTGAGACAGATTTCCGCAGCTCATTATTTATCCAAGCTTCCGCTAACACGCGCTGGGCAGCAATACTCATCTGTTCAACAACTTCGGCATCTTCGGTCAGGCCATCTTCATTTCCGGCAGCTGCTGCGAGCCGTGAATCCACAATATCATCTACCAGCCGATCGAAATAGGTTTCCAGAGGCTGTTGGCGCACTTCTGCTGGCAGTTTTTCGACCAGACGCATCACCTCATCTAGATAAATCGCTTCCCCATTTAATTTCGCAACCAGAATGCGTTCCTGTGCAAAAACAGGTTTGCTCGGGCTTGTAAAAACCAGCCCACCAGCAATGAGTAATGCAGGTAAAAACGTTAGGGCCGTTTTTCTTAAAGATAGGAATTTCATATCGTCCTCTTTCAGATAAGGTCTCTTCATGTCTGGCTTGGAAAATAATGCCGTCAAAAACAAACTATCTATGGGTTTAATGCGGTGCCATCACCGCTATTATAATACCCCTTGTTGCTAGCATATCCACGCTGCTTACAGCAATAAGGGCTGGCGGGTTTTTTTACCTAAACGCAAGGCATGGCCTCCATCTATTTTCGGACATGGCGTCTGTTTAGAGGATTTTTCTGCCCGCACCGCTCCAGCCTTCCCTTTTTCAGCCTTGCTTTTATTTGACAAAAGCTAGGCGAATGCCTATCTGCAAGGGGTAGCTTTTCAACAGGCGTGCGTAGGATAAAACGCTGATAATATCAGCGCTGCTCTTGGAAGGTGTAAGAGCAAGGGAAGGAAGAAGATGTTTTCAGGATTAGCTAAGAGCCTGTTTGGGGATTCAAATAGCCGCGAGATCAAAAGGCTTGAAGCAAAAATCGAAGGCGTAAATGCCTGCGAGGCTGAATTTACCGCGTTAAGCGATGATGCGCTCAAAAATATGACCAATATTTTTCGCGAGCGCTTACAGGCAGGCGAGAGCGAAGATAAGCTTCTGCCAGAAGCCTTTGCAACGGTTCGTGAAGCGGCACGCCGCACCCTTGGACAGCGCCATTTTGATGTGCAGATGATAGGCGGTTTGGTGCTGCATCAAGGCGGCATCGCTGAAATGAAAACAGGTGAGGGTAAAACGCTGGTCGCCACATTGGCGGTTTACCTGAACGCGTTATCTGGCAAGGGCGTGCATGTGGTAACCGTTAATGACTATCTTGCTAGCCGAGATGCTGGCTGGATGGGGCAAATCTATGAATTTTTAGGGCTAACTGTCGGCTGTATTGTCTCTGGTTTAGATGATGATGAGCGCCGGAAGGCCTATCGTTGCGATGTTACCTACGGCACAAATAATGAGTTTGGCTTTGACTATCTGCGGGATAATCTGAAGTTTTCACTCGAAGATATGGTGCAGCGTGACCATCATTTTGCGATTGTTGATGAGGTTGATTCTATCCTTATTGATGAAGCCAGAACGCCCCTCATTATTTCTGGGCCTGCGGAAACTTCTGTTGAGCTGTACACCAGTGTCAATGGGCAGATTGGTGCGCTGGCCGAGGAAGATTATGAATTAGATGAAAAGACCCGTTCTGTGACCTTTACCGAAGCCGGTATTCAGCATGCAGAACAATTATTGATGGATGCAGGCTTGATGTCTGACGGCAGCTTGTATGATATTGCCAATGTCAGTTTGCTACATCACATGACACAGGCCTTGCGTGCGCATAAGTTATTTCAGCGTGACACCCATTATATGGTTCGCCAAGGGCAGGTGGTTATTATTGACGAATTTACCGGTCGCGCGATGGATGGGCGGCGCTATTCGGACGGGCTGCATCAGGCGATTGAGGCTAAAGAAAAAGTAGAAATACAGGCAGAGAATCAGACGCTTGCATCTGTTACCTATCAAAATTATTTCCGCCTTTATGACAAGCTAGCGGGTATGACTGGCACCGCACTAACCGAAGCGGGCGAGTTTTCAGAAATTTATAAGCTGGAAGTTACTGCCATTCCAACCAACCGCGTTATTTCCAGAATCGATTCCGACGACGAGGTCTATCGAACCTCCAAAGAGCGGGATGAAGCGGTCATTTCCCAGATAGAAAATTGCCAGAAAAATGGCCAGCCTGTGTTGGTCGGAACGGTCAGTATTGAAAAGTCTGAGCTGTTATCGACAGCGTTAACGCAGCGTAAGATTGCGCATAAGGTGCTAAATGCCCGCTTTCATGAAGAAGAGGCAAAAATTATCTCGCTAGCGGGTGTGCCCGGCGCTGTTACAATCGCCACAAACATGGCGGGGCGGGGAACCGATATCCAGCTTGGCGGCAATTATGAAATGCGTATCGCCGAAGAAGCAACAAATGCTGAAGGCAAAATTGATGATAAGAAAGCGGCCAAGATCGCTTCTGAAATCGAAGAATTGAAAGAAAAAGCGCTGGCCGCTGGCGGTTTATATGTCATGGGAACAGAGCGGCATGAAAGCCGCCGCATCGACAACCAGTTGCGCGGGCGAACTGGACGGCAAGGTGACCCGGGCGCATCCAAATTCTTTTTATCCCTAGAAGATGACCTGATGCGGATTTTTGGCTCCGAGCGTCTAGACGGTATGCTGCAAAAGCTTGGCCTTGAAGAAGGCGAAGCGGTTATCCACCCTTGGATTAATAAAGCTGTTGAAAAAGCCCAATCTAAGGTGGAAGCGCATAACTTTGAAATTCGTAAACAATTGCTGAAATATGATGATGTGATGAATGATCAGCGCCAAGTGGTGTTTGCCCAGCGGCGCGAAATTATGCATGACCAAGATGTCAGCGAAACGGTGCGTGAAATGCGCTATGATACGATCGATCAAATTGTATCGGACGCTATACCCGCTGGCAGTTTTGCTGAGCAATGGGATGCTGAACAATTGCAATCAGCTTCGCAGCAGGTGTTAGGGCTGGACGTGCCCGGCGCGGATTGGGTGGCGGAAGATGGCATTGCTGACGAAGAAATAACCGAGCGGTTGCAAAATTTGTCAGATAGCTACATGGCAGAAAAAGCCGTGCGCTTCGGCCCAGACCTGATGCGTATGGCCGAAAAATCCCTGCTGCTGCAAGTTTTAGATCAGCAGTGGAAGGAACATCTGCTACAGCTTGAACAATTGCGCCAAGGTATCAATCTGCGTGCTTATGCCCAGAAAGACCCGCTCAATGAATATAAGCGTGAAGCCTTTGCGATGTTTGAAACTATGCTTGGCTCAATGCGACGTACCGTTACGCTGGCCCTATCGCATGTGGAGATGGCCCCGCCAACCCAGCAGGCGCCGCAAACAGATGCCCCTGCTGCTGCGGCAATGCCAGCAGATGGAAAAACACCCCGTAACGCGCCTTGTCCATGTGGCTCTGGGCGGAAATATAAACATTGTCATGGCAAGGCGTAATCTAGCGCCTCTTTGGCTACAAGGCTAACGACAGAAATGAAGAAATTTGCCCTTATTTGTGAGAATGAGCACGAATTCGAAGGCTGGTTTGCAAGCTCAGATGCGGTGTTATTGCAAAGCAAAAAGGGGCTTATTGACTGTCCATATTGTGGTTCTGTGAACGTCGAAAAGCAGCTTGCTGCGCCTAATCTTTCCACACCTAAGACCAAAGCGCGGCAGCAGGCTGATATGGCGAACTTAGCGGGTGCAGAAGAGACGCCAGCCCCCCCAACACAAGCCCCAGCCCCAGCCTCAACCTCAACACAAGTGCCAGCGCCAACACCAGCGCCAGCCCCAGCTATGCAAGCAGGGGCGCCCTCTGGCGGTCAAGCGGCGGCGGCGTATCATTCTGCCCTTCGTTATGCTGTGCAGCAATTGCGCAAAACCATCGAAACAGATTTTACAAATGTTGGTGCGAATTTTGCTGAAAAGGCGCGTGAAATTCATTATGGCGAAGCAGAGGAAGCCAATATTTACGGCACCTGCACAAAAGAGGAAACCGAAGAGTTGCTAGATGAGGGGGTTGAAATTATGCCCCTACCTGACCTGCCGCCAGATCATTAAGCCAGATCATTAAACCAGCTCATTATTATCTTGGCCTAAATAAGGTGACCTAAATAAGCTGGCCAGATACCCCATAATTAATCGCTGTGACGGCGGCGAATTTAAACCCCCCTTTAAGGTCAGGGGTGAAGCCTGTAACATCATCAATCAGAATGCCGTTTGCCGCACATTCTTCCTGCAAGGTTTGCGGAGAAACAAACTGGTCAAACTGATGCGTGCCAGCAGGGACAATACGCAAAACATATTCAGCCGCAAATTTAGCTAGCAGCAACGCTGGCAAGCTTTTATTGATGGTGGTTATCGCGGCAATTCCATCTGGTTTTAACATCGTGGCCATGCTCGCAATAAAGGCAGGCCTGTCCGTAACATGCTCGATAACCTCTGATGCATAGATAAAGTCAAAACGGGCATGGTTTTTTGCTTCTCCTGCCATTTCCTCTGAGCTTGTCAAACGATAGTCAATCTCTAGGTTTTGCGTCTCCGCATGCGCCTTTGCGGCCATAATCGCCCCTTCGGAGGCATCAATTCCAGTGACCTTTGCGCCTAGACGTGCCATTGGCTCTGCGAGTAATCCGCCGCCACAGCCAATATCTAGAATTTCAATATCATCAAGCCGTCCGGATGCTTGCAGTAACCCAGCCC
>ERZ802830.3439-NODE-3439-length-13442-cov-12.2403_pt1 | contig 13442 bp, 11 predicted proteins | sample MGYA00345654_ERZ802830 | MGnify/ENA primary metagenome ERZ802830 (study PRJEB30503, sample SAMEA104212375) | marine metagenome | biome: Westerlies Biome; feature: [SRF] surface water layer (ENVO:00010504) within the epipelagic zone...; material: water... | reverse complement strand
AAAGCATTTTATTATGTTAGAGTTCTTGAAAATCCAACTTGCAGATGGTCCACATGGGACGCAATCAAAGCTGGCTATACACCAAGAGAAGATCTTCATGAGACTATTCAAGAAAGAGCATGGTCCTCACCTATATGGTATGTACCTGGTGTTTCTGAGTATACAGTTATTCCATTAGGTGGAACTGTTGCTGTTGATGGCTAATAAAATTTTATATATATAAATAAAGCAATTGAAAACGAGAATAATTTTATTTTTTATTATCGGTTTATGTATCTATCTTATTGATATTGGGTTGAATTCTCAAGAAGACCCTAAAGAGATTTATATATCTGATCAAGAGGTGCTAAGTCTTGTAAGTGCTTGGGAGTCACAAGTTGGAAGAAAACCTAATGATGATGAGATATCCCGGATAATAAACAACTTAATTGAAGAAGAAATACTATACAGAGAAGCTTTGTTATTGGGATTAGATCAAGAAGATAGAATTATTAAAAGAAGATTAGCTCAGAAAATATCATTTTTAAAACAAGAAACTTTAATTAATAAACCTTCAAATAAAGATCTTATTAATTACTATAACGTAAATAAAGACAATTATTTTGTTAAACCTACTTATAGTTTTACACATTATTTTTTTAGTGCTGAAAATAATTCATTAGTTAGATCTAATAATGCATTCAAAGAGATATTAGCAGGATCTAATAATATTGAAGCTGATCCTTTCTTTCTTGGAAAAAATTTTATAGGTAAAAATATTGATGAAATTACCAGAAGTTTTGGAAAAATATTTAGTCTTAACTTTACTAAGGATATGACTCTCAATGAGTGGTTAGGGCCATTCAAATCTTCATTTGGCCATCATATTATTAAAGTTAATACAACGAGCTCAGGTTATTATCCAATGATTACAGAGGTATTAAATCAAGTTGAGATAGACTTACTAGCACAAAAAAGAGATCTAGCTATTAAAGAATATATAGCTAAAGTTAAATTAGAATATAAAGTTTATGTAAATCAAAATCTTGAGTATTAATGAGTAAAATTCTTTTATCTATTTTAATACTTTTTACCATACAGAATAATGCTCATGAATTTAATCCTGCTCATCTTGTTATAGAGGAATCAAATTCGGCTAATTATAAATATGAAGCAACATGGTTATACCCATTAAAAAATATTGGTAAGAGAGCTGAGTTAATCTTCCCGGATATATGTAAAATTGATGCATTAGCACCTTATCCACAGGGCAAGTATTTAGTTGAAAAACTATCATTAAACTGCACTTCAACATTAAAAGATCAAACTATTAAAGTAGAATATTTAAGTGTTTTAACTGATGCATTAGTTACAGTAAATTTTAAGGATAATTCAACTTTTGAAGGAATTATGAATCTTAGAAACTCAAGTATTACCATTCCAAGAGAGAAACAAGCTTTTCCAACAACTTACTTTAGGCTTGGCATAGATCATCTTTTGAGTGGTATTGATCATATTTTGTTTATATTTGGTTTGTTATTTCTTGTTACAGGAGCTATTAATATAATTAAGACAATAACGGCTTTTACTATTGCACACAGCATAACTCTTGGTCTTTCAGTATTTAATTTAATTAATCTACCTCAGGCTACAGTTGAAGTTTTAATAGCACTAACAATAGTTTATCTTGCAACGGAAATAAGCAGCTCAAATAAATATTCAGCTACTCCATGGTTTATGGCTTTTGGATTTGGTTTACTTCACGGGTTAGGCTTTGCAGGTGCTTTAGGTGAAATTGGTATAAGCAATGATCAAATTTTATTATCATTATTATTTTTTAATATTGGTATTGAGGCTGGTCAACTAACATTAATACCAATTTTTGGATTTTTAATATGGATAGCAAAAAAATACAAAATTTATATAAATGCTTCTATCGGCGCATCTTACGTGCTGGGATCTATGGGTTTTTACTGGGTTATAAGTAGATTTATAGGAATCGTTACCTAATTGATTTTTTAAAATTTGATATAAAATAAATCCTTACATAGATAAGTTTAAATATGAATAAATTAAATGATTTTGGTTTTGGGACGCAAATAAGAAAAAGTCCCTTTTTTGATGCTACTGTAAGATGGGGTGCTCAAGGATTTTCAACTTATAATCACATGTATATACCTCGTGATTTTGGTAATCCAGAAGAAAATTTTTGGAATTTAGTAAATGATGCAATTCTATGTGACGTTGCTGTAGAAAGGCAGGTACAAATTAAAGGACCAGATGCATCACAATTTGTACAAATGATGTCACCGCGTGATTTATCTAAAATGCAGGTTGGTCAATGTAAATATGTAATTTTAGTAAACGAGGCCGGTGGTATATTAAATGATCCAGTATTGCTTAAAATTGCTGATGATTGTTATTGGTTTTCATTAGCTGATAGTGATATTTTGTTTTGGGCTCAAGGCCTAGCAGTAAATTCTAATTATGATGTTGAAATTTCTGAACCTGATGTATCACCACTTCAACTTCAAGGGCCAAAATCTAAAGATATTATGGTAAGTATATTTGGTAATGCTATAAATGACTTAAAATATTTTTGGTTTAAAAAATTTAATCTAGAATCAATAGAATTAATAATATCAAGAACAGGTTGGTCAAGCGAGCTTGGTTATGAAATATTTCTATTAAATTCTAGTCAAGGTGATGAATTATATGAATCCTTGATGCAAGAGGGTAAAGATATGGGTTTAAAGCCTGGTCATACATCTACTATTAGAAGGTTAGAGGGTGCAATGCTTTCTTATCATGCTGATATGGATATTAATACAAATCCTTTTGAGCTTGGCTTAGATAAATTCATTGATTTAGATGGCAATTTTAATTTTATTGGTAAAACTGCATTAAAAAATATTTTAAATGAAGGAATTGAAAGAAAACAAGTTGGTTTAATTATAGATGATAAGCCTTTATCTGGACCAAATACACGCTTTTGGGTTATTAAATCTAATGAAGTTGAGATTGGTAAGGTTACATCAGCAGTATACTCACCGAGACTAAAACAAAATATTGCTCTTGCTATTATTTCTGCAGATCAAGCAAATGTTGGAGATGAAGTTATTGTAGATAATGGGTCTGAGTTACTATCTGCGACGATCATCGATAAACCATTTTATGACCCTAATAAAAATCTAGCAAAAGGTTAATATAACTACAAATTGATATTAACTTAAAAATCGATATTATTATTGTTATTTATATGAACAATTTATACTTTAATAATGATTAGGCTTTCTAATAAAAAAATACTGTTATGCATAACAGGCGGAATTGCTGCATATAAAACTCCTGAATTAACAAGGATTTTTAAAAAGAATGGAGCTGATGTTCGTATTATTATGACTGAGTCCTCAAAAGAATTTGTTGCACCATTAAGCCTTCAAGCAGTTTCTGGAAATCAAATTCATTATTCTCTCATTGATGAAGAGGCTGAGCTTGGTATGGGTCATATCGAATTAGCTAAATGGGCTGATGTTATATTAATTGCTCCTTGTACTGCAGAATCTATCTCAAGATTATCCCAAGGTAGAGCGAATGATCTAATGAGCGCAGTTATCTTGGCATCAGATGCTGATCTTTTTATAGCTCCAGCTATGAATGTTAAGATGTGGGGTGACAAGGTTACACAAAAAAATGTTAAAACTCTTAAAATAAAAAATGTAAACTTTATTGGGCCTGATAGTGGTGATCAGGCATGTGGTGATGTTGGCGAAGGAAGAATGTCGGAGCCAAAAGATATAGCCTTTGCTTTAGCTAAATCATTTTCATCATCTTATTTAAATGGCATGAGAATTTTAATTACAGCCGGACCAACAAAAGAAGCAATAGACCCTGTTAGATATTTAACGAATAATAGTTCAGGAAAAATGGGTTATGCACTTGCTGAGTCAGCATTTTTAGCAGGGGCACAAGTAGACTTAGTTAGTGGTCCAGTAAGTATAAATGCTTATGAAGGCGTAAACTTGCACAAAATTAATAGTGCTGATGAGATGCTTGAAAAGATAAAAACTTTAATTAATGATACAGATATATTTATAGGTTGTGCAGCTGTTGCAGACTTTAAACCTACCAACTATATTGATTCTAAAATTAAGAAAACTGATGAAAATAATATGTCTATTAATTTAACAAAGAATCCTGATATTCTTAAATATGCATCTGACAAAATGAAAGATAAAATTGTAATTGGTTTTAGCGCTGAAACAGATAATATTATTGAAAATGCTCGATTAAAATTATCTAAAAAAGATTTAGATATGATTATTTGTAATGATGTTTCTGATTCAAGCATTGGATTTGATTCAGATAATAATGAAGTTCATATAATTACTAAAGATTATGAAAAAAAACTTCATAAAACATCAAAAATTAGAATTGCAAAAGAGATTTTAAAAAATATTGAACCATTAATTAATTAAATGTCATTACAAAATAACAAACCTTTAACAACAATATCTTCTTTGAATAATTTGAAATCAAAGTCTGAAAAATTTACTTGTCTTACTGCTTACGAATCAACTATGGCATCAGTAATTAGCAAAGCAGGTGTTGATGTTATATTAGTTGGGGATAGTCTAGGTATGGTTGTACAAGGGCACGATAGTACTCTGCCAGTTACAATGGATCAATTGATTTATCATTTAGAGTGCGTGGTTCAAGGCAATCAAGGTTCTCATATAATGGCTGACATGCCATTTATGAGTTATGCAACTGATGATCTTGGGTTTGAAAATGCTACTCGTCTTATGCAGAATGGAGCACATTCAGTAAAAATAGAGGGTGGTGAGTGGATTTGTAAAATGGCAAATACTTTAGCTGAAAGAGGTATACCTGTTTGTGCTCATATTGGATTAACGCCACAGGCAATTAATCGAATTGGTGGATATTTTGTTCAAGGTCGTGATACTAACAAACAAGATTTAATGATTGCAGAGGCTAAAGCTCTTGAAGATGCTGGTGCGGCAATGCTCTTACTTGAGTGCGTTCCAGATAAACTAGCTGAAATAATTACGAATGAATTAAAGATTCCAGTAATTGGAATTGGAGCTGGAGCTAAAACTGATGGCCAGATTATGGTTATACATGATTTATTAGGAATTTCTTGCTTAGAATCTCCTCCAAAATTTGTTAAAGACTTCATGGAAGATGCAAGTTCTATTCATGATGCTATTGAAATGTATGTGAAGTCAGTTAAATCTGGATCATTTCCTGCAAAAGAACATACTTTTTATTAAGATTGAAAGTAATAAGATCAGCATCAGATTACGATTTTATAAATAATCATAATATCTCAATAGTTCCAACTATGGGAAATCTCCATGATGGACATTTAGAATTAATAAAGTCTGCTAAAAGTAGTAATGCTTATGTAGTAGCTACAATTTTTATAAATCCACTTCAATTTAATGATAAAAATGATTATAAAAATTATCCCATAACTATAGAAGAAGATTTAAAAGCTCTTGAAACATCTGGTTGTGACCTAGTTTTTTTACCTAGCTCTAATATTTTAGAAAATATTAAAACCATAAATGCACCTAATTCAGCAAATATACTATGTGGCAAATCTAGACCAGGGCATTTTGATGGCGTATTAACAATTTTAAATAAGTTATTTCAATTAACTAATCCTAAAACTGCATATTTTGGTTTAAAAGATTATCAACAATATATTTTAGTTAAAGATTTTGCAGCTAAGAACTTTCCTGATCTTATTATTAATGGAATAAAGACCAAAAGGGATATAAACGGATTAGCACTTTCATCAAGAAATATCCACCTAAAAGAAGATCAATTAAAAATTGCTAGTAACATATACAAAGAGTTGACTCATATCTCTGATCATTATTCTTATGCTAATTATGATGATTTAATTAATCAGGCTATTACAAATCTTAGTGCTCTGGGCTTTAATATTGATTATTTATTAATATATGATGCATCAAGGTTAAATAATGTTACCAAATCATCAACAGAAATTCTGATAGCTTTAGCAGCATATCTTGATGGTATAAGACTTATCGATAATATTATTAAAAAACTTTAATTTATTTGAGTTTAATCACTAATTAATAGATAATCATTTTTTTTATTATGAAACAAACTTTCTTAAACGCTAAATTACATCGAGTAAATGTAACTCAAGTTGAGTTAGATTATGAAGGATCCTGCGCAGTTGATATTAATTTTTTAAAAGCTGCAGGAATGCAAGAGTATGAAAAAGTTGATATCTATAATGTTACTAATGGAGAAAGATTTTCAACTTATTTAATTTTAGCGGAAGAGAATTCTAAAACTATATCAGTTAATGGAGCAGCAGCTCATAAAGTCTCTTTAAATGATATTCTTATAATTTGTACTTATTCATCTCTATCAGAAGAAGAAGTTGCAATGCACAAACCAACTTTAGTTTATTTTGATAAAAACAATAATATTACAGATATTAAAAATTCAATTCCTGAACAAAAACTTCGCTCGGTTTAATACATACATATTTTGAATTTTAAATTTCTTCATTTAGTAATTTCAGTATTTCTTGTATTTCCTGTTTCTTCAGAGGAAATTTTTTTTAATAATCATAATATTCACGGTGAAGATAGTACTTTTAAAGATTTCGTAAAGTGGCAACTAAGTGGAAATAAACCTGATCGTTTCTCAATAGAAATAAGTGATGAATTTAATTTGTTGTTGGAAAAACCAATAACACCGTATGCTGTGTGGGTAGGACATTCAAATTTTTTAATTAACAATAATGATATAAATATTCTTACAGACCCTATTTTTTCAAAAAGAGCATCTCCTATTTCATTTGCTGGACCAAAGCGATTAATTCCGCCAGGAATTAATTTTAATTTACTCCCAGATATAGATGTTGTTACTGTCAGTCATGCTCACTACGATCATATGGATATACCAACATTAAAAAGATTATATGAAATTAATGAGAACACATTATTTTTAGTACCTATGAATTCTGCAAAACTTTTACTATTAGCTGGAATTAAGAATGTAGTTGAAATGAACTGGTGGGATACCATATCTTTAAGAGATACTTTAATTACATTTGTACCAGTGCATCATTGGTCTTCAAGAACACCTTTTGATAAAAATGAAACATTATGGGGAGGGTGGTGGTTTGAGCATTCATCTTTAAAATTAGTTCATTTAGGTGATACAGGTTACACATATGATTTTTTAACCATTAATAAAGAACTTGGCTCGCCAGATTTTGCTTTTATTCCAATTGGTGCTTATGAGCCTAGATCTATAATGAAAGATAGTCATTTAAATCCTGATGAAGCTATTCAAACTGCTTTAGATTTGAATGCTACTCATGCAATTGGTATGCACTGGGGTACTTTTATGCTTACAGATGAGCCTGTACAAGAACCACCAGTTTTAGTTAAAAATAGATTAAAAGAACTTGATTTAGAAGGGTTATTTACAATTCCAATTCCAGGAAAAATTATTTCTCTGGAGTAAAACTTACTGGCATTTCTTGTATTGCATGTACAAAATTATTTGGTGCAACTTTCCAGTCTCCATCCATTTTCATGTCAGGAAATCTTGTTAAGATCTGCTTATAAACTTCTTTTAACTGCATCAAAGCTACTGGTTTTCCAATACAGGTATGTCGACCAAGACCAAAGGCTAGGTGCTTAATCGCATTATCACGTTCAATATCAAATTGATGTGGATTTTTAAATATTGACGGGTCTCTATTTGCAGCACCATACCACATAATTATTTTTTCTCCAGGACCTATTTTCTGATTACCAATAATAGTTTCACATTTGGTTGTTCTTCGCATATGAATAACTGGAGATACCATTCTAATAGTTTCTTGAGCAAAATTTGGTAAAAGCTCTAACTTGTTAAGTAATTTATTTTTTTGATCTGGAAATTCAGTTAATAGTTTAATTGCTCCACTAATTGAATTTCTAGTTGTATCATTACCAGCAAAAATAATTAATAACCACGAACCATCAAGATACTCTTGACTTAATTTATGACCATCTAATTCTGCATTGGCTATAGCAGATAAAAGATCATTAGAAGGATTATTCCTTTTTTCTTGAAGTATATGCTTTCCATAATCAAACATTTCATTAACCATGTTTTCAAAAAGTTCTATCATAGATGGATCAACCTCCATCTCTTCTTCATTTCCAGTGGTTTGTTTAAGATTTTCAGCACTTAAGTATTGCGCTAATTCTAGAAACTCCATCCACGTTGCAAGTTTGTGTCTATCCTCTTCAGGTATTCCTAATATCTCTGATAATGTAAAAATAGGAATTTGCTGTGATATATCTTTAACTAAATTACTTTTACCAATTTTAGCTATCGCATCAAGGAGTGATGAAACTTTAATCTCAACCTTTTTATGCAATTCATCAACATAACCAGGTTTAAAAAAAGGCATATGCTCTTTTCTTAAATCTAAATGAAAACTGCCATCAAGATTAAGCATATGATCTATAGATGTTTGCCATAACTTTGGATGTCTCGTTTCAGGATTTCCTAAAGTGATTAGATTTCCAGTAGCAATTTGAGATGAGTAAATAGATGGATTTGAAGATACTTCAACTATATCCTTGTATGATGTCAGCATCCATGAGCCTGGTTCTGTGTCCCATTCAGGAGGCTCTTGAAAATATATAGGACTATTTTTTCTTAACTCATCAAATTCTTCAAAAGGTTGGCCATTTGTAAACTTATGAATATCATATAAATCTATTGGACTTTTATAATTATAATAAGGCTCATAAGCATTAGCCTTAATTTTTGTATTAAGAGCAGTTTCACTTATAGGCGGATATGACATTTCTGTTAGTTAGTTAAGATTTCAACTTTACCTATATTTAATTCTCTTACTGGGCTTTCAATTTGTGCAAGATCACCCACAATTACCCATGTCCACTTATTAGTATCTAAATATTTTTTTGATGCAGAACGAACATCTTCAAGTAAGATAGCATTTCTTTTATCAGCAATAGTATCAAGATAATCAAAGTCCCTATTATATTTAACTATATCTTCCATACCTCCAAGTAGGGCACCTAAAGTTTCATATTGCCCTGGCAATCTTAAAGTTCTAGCATTTTTAATTTTTGATAGCTCATCAGCTGTTATAGGTGAGTCATTAACGTATTGATTATATTCACGCAATACTTCAAGAATAGCAGGAGCTGTTTTATCCGTCTGAACAGGAGCTGTCATTCGCATTAACCTTTGCCCTTGCGAGTAGCCAGTAGACGTTCTTACACCATATGACCAACTTTTATCCTCTCTTAAATTCATATTAATTCTAGAAGTAAAACTTCCAGCAATTGCATAGTTCATATAGTCAATAAGAATATCGTCATCTGAATTTGTAGGTGGCAATAATTGAGCAGCAAGAATATATGATTGAATAGCACCAGGCTTATCAATTAAAAATACTCGTGGCTCACTTTGATCTTCAACTGTAAAAAGATCTATTGGATTAATATCAGAAGCTTGACTTGTCCAATCATTAAATTTTTTATTTAACAATTCTGTAGCTTCATTAATACTAATATCGCCAGTAACAATAAAAGTTGAGTCACTAGGATTAGTTAATAACGAATGCATTTGTATTAAATCTTCTCTTGTAAATTGCTCAACAGTTTCTTTTAAACCTGAGCTTGATTCTTTTGCATAAGGATGACCTTCACCATAGACCAAACCTCTTATTTTTCTATTTGCTACTGATCCTGGATTGTTAAGCTGTTGATCAATACTATCAAGCCATCGCTTTTTAACCTTATCTAATTCAGCTTGAGGAAAAATCGGATTTAATAATCCCTCTTTAAATAAATCTAATGTTGCTTCAAGATTAACCTTCATTGATGATAGTGAAGCATATGTTGTATCAATAGATGAACCATAACCAATTCCTGAACCTAATCTTTCTTGGGCTTCAGCAAAGTCAAGAGATGAATATTTTTTTGTTCCTTCATCCATCATCGACATAGTAAAGTTTGCTAGACCCTGTTGTTCATTCGATTCAATTGCCCAACCCTTATTAAAGACAACCTCTAAATTAACTAAAGGCAAATCATTTCTTTCTGCCAATACAAGTTTTGAACCATTATCTAAAACAGCACTTTGTATTTTAGGAAATGAATAAGATAGTTTTTCAGTAGGATATGGGATACCTTTACTTCTATCTACTTGTGACTTAACAACTGAAGTTTTCTTTGCAGGAACGATACTTAAAACATAATCACCAGATGTTAACCATTTATTTGCAGCCTTTTTAATATCAACTGCTGAGGTATTTAAATATATTGATAATTGCTCACGGAAAGCGCCAGCATCTCCATATAAAGTTTGATAGGTCGCTAAAATATCTGATTTACCCCCAAAGCCACCAATCCTTTGTAGCCCATTAGTTAATGAAGATATAGATGATGTTTTAATATTTTTAAGAAGTTTAGTATCTGGGCCTCTTTGTAAATATTTTTCTAAGGTATCATCTATAACTTTTTCAACTTCATCTGGATCTTGTCCAGATGCCACTGTTGCAACAATTACAAACAATCCAGCAATTTCACGACCATAATAAAATGCAGATACACCTGAGGCTAAACCAGTCTTATAAACTAACTCTTGATATAAAGGACTATTCTTACTTCCAGCCAATGTTGAAGAGGCTAAATCTAATGCCTGAGCTTCATTAGTTCCATCCTCAGCAACATTCCATACTTTATAAATTCTAGTTTGTGGAACATTATCTTCCATAACTTCTCGTGTTTGCTCAGAACGTTTTGCTATCCATTTTTTAGGTTTTGTTAGTGGCGGGCCGCCTGGTATATCACCAAAATATTCTTGAACTTTAATTTTTGCAGTTTCTACATCAATATCACCAGCTAAAGCTAATACTGCATTTGTTGGACCATAATATGTTTCAAACCATTCTTTAACATCATCTAAAGTAGCTGCATTTAAATCATCCATCGATCCAATAACGGACCATGAATATGGATGTCCTTTTGGAAATACAGCTTCACCAATTGCATTCCAAACTTGTCCATATGGTTGATTTTCACCTTGTCTCTTTTCGTTTTGAACAACACCTCTTTGCTCATCTAATTTATCTTGATCTATGACATTTAATATATGACCCATTCTTTCAGATTCCATCCACAAAGCTAAATCTAGGGCATTAGTAGGAACATTTTGAAAATAATTAGTTCTGTCACTATTTGTCGTACCGTTTTGGTCTGTTGCACCAATCTTTTCAAAAGGCTCAAAATATTCAGCATTATAATTTTCTGTGCCATTAAACATAAGATGTTCAAATAAATGTGCAAAACCAGTCTTTCCAGGTTTTTCATTTTTTGATCCGACGTGATACCAGATATTAACAGCAACCATTGGAACTTTTCTATCTTCATGAACAACTACAGTTAAACCGTTGTCTAAAGTAAAAGTTTCGAATTCGATATCAGGAACCTCAAGTTCTGGTTGACCATAAGCTTGAATTGAACCAATTGTTACAGTTGCTAGAATTAAAAAAATATTTTTAAATTTAAAAAGATCCATAGGTACTCCGTTTTTGAAAAATTATATGATGGATAATTTGTTTATATATTTAATATTATATAGAAATCAAAGTAGAATTAAGTTACTTATTATTAATTATTAAATAATTATTATGAATAAATTTTTTATTATATTTTCACTGATTATTATAGTATCTAGCTGTAGTACAAATGACACTAAATTAAATGATATAAGCATAAGAGAATCAATAGAAATTCTAGCATCTGATGAATTTGAGGGTAGAGCCCCCGGTACTGAAGGTGGAAAACTTACAAAGAACTATATTGCTAAATTTTATAAAGAAAACTCCCTTACACCATTAAAAAATACATATTTTTTAGATGTTCCTGCTGTAAATATTAATCTCCAAGATAAATCATTTTTTTCTATATCATTTAGAAATAATGATCAAAAGTTAGAACCAGGAAAAGATATTGTTTTTTGGTCCAAAAGAACAACTGAATATGAAAAAATAAGGGCAAGTGATCTTGTTTTTGTTGGTTATGGTGTTGTGGCACCTGAATATAATTGGAATGATTATGATGGAATAGATGTTAAGGGTAAAACCGTAGTGATGTTAATAAATGATCCAGGCTTTATAACAGAAAATCCTAGATTATTTAACGGTCGTGCAATGACTTATTATGGTAGATGGGTTTATAAATTTGAAGAAGCAGCTCGACAAGGAGCTGCTGGGGCCATAATTATTCATGATACAGAAGCAGCATCTTATCCATGGTCAGTAATTGAATCATCATGGATGGGACCACAGTTATCTTCTCAAAGAACACCAGAGCAAATTACTCCTGTTCAACTTGAGGGTTGGATACATAAAGATAAATTAAATGAATTACTAGAGTTTACAGGCTTTAATTATCAATCATTGGAAGAAATAGCTTTAACTAAAACTTTTAAACCTTTTACTCTTCGAGGTATGCAATTAAATTCTGATATTTACAATGATGTTAATTACTTTAAATCTCATAATATGGCTGCAATTAAGAAAGGGTCTTCAAGGCCTGATGAAATTATTCTATTTACAGCGCATTGGGATCATATGGGTATTAACAAATCAGAGGAGGGTGATAAAGATAATATTTATAATGGCGCTGTTGATAATGCAACCGGTGTTGCAGTAATTTTAGAATTAGCTAAAAGATTTTCTACTATTAAAACAGATAGATCAATATTATTTTTAGCTACGACTTTAGAAGAGTCAGGTTTAATTGGGTCTGAATATTTTGCGAATAATTCACCTGTACCTTTAAAAAATATAGTTGCTGGCTTTAATTTTGATGCTGTCTTTCCAAGTGGAGCAACAAATGACATGGTTGTTATTGGTTATGGTTCATCTGAACTTGAAGATCTTTTAGAAGAAGAGCTCACTAATCAAGGTAGATATATAAATCCAGATCCTAGGCCAGAAAGCGGTCTCTTTTATAGGTCTGATCATATAAGTTTTGCTAAAAAAGGTGTGCCAATGCTTTGGTCTAATAATGGATCTGATTTAGTGGAAGGTGGAAGAGATGCTGGATTTAATCTTTCATATGATTATACAGCTAATCATTATCATCAACCTTCTGATGAATATAGTCCTGATTGGACAATGGCTGGTATTAATCAAACAGTCGATACTGTATTTAATACTTCATTAAAATTAGCTAATTCAGATTTTTGGCCTAATTGGTATGAAGGAAATGAATTTAGGAGTATTAGAGATGCTCAGATTGATTAGTGTCTTCATGGCGCGCCCGGAGAGATTCGAACTCCCGACCCCTTGGTTCGTAGCCAAGTACTCTATCCAGCTGAGCTACGGGCGCACGCGATTATTATAC
>ERZ802830.3438-NODE-3438-length-13452-cov-20.2211_pt1 | contig 13452 bp, 9 predicted proteins | sample MGYA00345654_ERZ802830 | MGnify/ENA primary metagenome ERZ802830 (study PRJEB30503, sample SAMEA104212375) | marine metagenome | biome: Westerlies Biome; feature: [SRF] surface water layer (ENVO:00010504) within the epipelagic zone...; material: water... | reverse complement strand
TTTACACCTTACACGCTTTCCAAGCGTGCGCGATCGACCACTCTGCCACCTCTCCACAAGATGGTGGCAACCCATCCAGCCTTACCCAAAGCCCGACGCCGCTGTTACCGTTGCTCCCTTCCAGGCCTGGCGGAGTTCACAACATGTCGCCTTCAGGGGACCAAGATGGGTCACCATTGGGGGGCAGAATGCTAAAGGAAAAGGCCATTAATTCCTACCGGCCGCAGTGATCGCGAGCCTCTTCAAGTGCCCTTTTCACGGCTTACCTACTCATGGCACTTGCAGCAGGGCCGCTACCTGCGTACAAGCGCGGCATACATATGCATTCGGTCTACTATGCGCGACGATCATCGCCCTTACCGCCTAAAAGTACTTCAGGGCAAGCTAGAAGCTGCTTGGGTACACCACTTCATCAAGCCGCAGCTAGAGGCGCTTGGGCACCACTCTATGATCATGAAACCGTGGAACCTCAAGCTCTATGGTCGAGGTATTTCCTTTGGCACATCGGTTCATGTCATTACCGCCCCCGATCGCACGGTGCGCCTCACCACATGGGCGATGAACGAACATCAGGGCCGCATCGATGTGGCTGATTCGGTATTGATCTGTCCGGGCGTGCGCATCGACTCCGCTTGTCAGGTGAGCATCGGGGAAAGCACCATGCTCGCCGCTGGCGCCTACATTACCGATGCTGACTGGCACGATGTGTATGATCGCACCCAGCCCATCGGCCAAACCGCCGCAGTGGTACTCGAGCGCAACGTGTGGATCGGTGATGGCGCGATCGTTTGCAAGGGTGTGCGAATCGGCGAGAACAGCGTGATTGGCGCTGGTTCCGTGGTGACCAAGGACATTCCTGCCAACGTCATTGCTGCGGGTAATCCAGCCAAACCCATCAAGCCGTTGGATCCTGACTTACCACTCACAACTAGGCAAGACATGCTCGGCGATGGCCTTGCCGTAGCCGCACAAATGGACGGGCTGGAGCGTTGGCTGCGGCAAGACAACACATGGTGGCGATGGCTGCGCAGCAAGATCGCACCGAGTCGAGAGGACTGATCAGTCTTTTCTGAGCTAGCCTATGATGGCCCGTCTGACCGCCCGGCTATTGCCGGGATAGCCTCAACATATCAGCGGGTTCAAATTCGCTAGATCGGGTTGGATTAATATCCAGTCCCCCGCGGCGCAAGAACCGGCCACTGACTGACAGCTTTTCGGGCTGGCACCGTTCCCAAATGTCCGCATAGATCCGTTCAATGGTGGTTTCGTGAAAGGCCTGATGCTGGCGATATGACACCAGATACCTTAGCAGCCCAACTCGATCAATGGGCGCGCCGGTATAGCTTACGAGCACTGACGCCCAATCCGGTTGGGCGGTTACTGGACACAGGCTGCGAAATAGATGGGTCGTTAACTCTTGCGTCACCGAGACGTCGTCGGAACCGACACTTGCCGTCAGCGCAAGCAAATCCGGATTGCGCTGATAGTCGGTGATCGCAACATCCAGCTCATCCAAACACTCCCCCTGCAGTTCGCCAACATCAAGACTCGAATCAGCCAGCGCCAATAGCTCCACACCAACTTCTCCGCCAAAGGCGCTACCTAGGTCCTTGGTCAAGCGTTCGCTGACCGCCGATACCGAGTCAAAACGCGTTTGCGCGAAGCCGTTGAGGTAAAGCTTCATGGATTTGCTTTCAACAATATGGCTGGAGCGCGCGGGTACGGTGAGCCGCAGCACGGCAACCTTCGGCTTGCCTTTTTCGTTCAGCCAGGAAAATTCAAAGCCGGTCCATATATCCTGCCCATGCCACTCCGGCAACGCCATCAATCCCACGGCGTGGCGGCCCTCCACGCGAGGCATAGCAAACAGCCGTTCCGGCGAATAACCCTCCGCATACTGAGAAGCCTCGCCAAGGGGACCTGTGTGCAATTCGTTATTCATACCTCTCCTGTCGTAGCGACTCGCCATCGCTCAATGTCGAACTGTGCACTTTTCGCAAAGTGTAAACACTTTGGCGGCTCAACGGTGGCGGTCATCTGGACGACGGGTGCATCCGACAAGTGAACGGTTTACTCTGCTGCTTTCTCGCAACAAGTCTGCGCATGCTCGACACCATTCAGTACATCACCACCCAGTTCGCGAACTACGCATGGGGGCCATGGCTACTGTGTCTGCTGCTCGGCGGCGGCTTCTATTTCCTGATCCGCTCTAGGTTTGCACCCTTCTTCTACCTGCGCCATGCCTTAGATTTGGTCCGCGGCAAATTCGACAACCCCAACGACCCAGGCCACATCAATCACTTTTCCGCGTTGACCGCTGCCATGGCAGGCACCATTGGCATGGGCAATATTGCCGGCGTGGCATTGGCGATACAGATCGGCGGCCCCGGCGCGATTTTCTGGATGTGGATGACAGCCATACTTGGCATTGCCACCAAATTTTTCACCTGCTCGCTGGCGGTGATGTATCGCGGCTATGACGACAACGGCGAACTGCAGGGCGGGCCCATGTATGTGATTCGCGAAGCTCTGCCAAAACGCTGGCACTTTCTAGCCTCCATCTTCGCCGTCGTCGGTCTGATCGGCTGCTTACCTGCGCTGCAAAGCAATCAGCTGATCCAGATTTTTCGCGACCTAGTCATGATCGACCAAGGCTTACTCAGCGCAGACGAAGATCCATTTATCTTCAACCTCACGAGCGGCATCGTGCTTGCCGGCATCACGGGCGCTGTCATTTTTGGCGGCCTGCATCGCATCGCTGGCACGGCTCGCGTGTTGGTACCGGTCATGACCGCCGTCTACTTGGTCGCCGTGCTGGTGGCACTCACCCTCAACGCTGGCGCCATTCCCGCCGCCTTTGCAATGATCCTGACCGATGCGTTCACCGGCGAAGCTGCCGCCGGTGGCAGTTTGCTCGCCGTTGTTTTGTATGGCGTCCAGCGCGGGGCCTACAGTAACGAAGCGGGTATGGGCACCGAATCTTTAGTGCATGGTGCAGCAAAAACCAATGAACCCATTCGTGAAGGCTTGGTTGCCATGATTGGCCCCATTGTCGACACCTTGATCGTATGTACGGCAACCGCACTGATGATATTGATCGCCGGTACGTGGCAGAGCGATGCCTCACAAGGCGTTACCCTAACCGCCAATGCCTTCTCCACCCTGCTTGGCCCTGCCGGCACATTGGTGGTTTTTGTTTGCGTCCTTTGCTTCGCCACCACCACTATCTTCACTTACTCATTCTATGGCTCGCAGTGCGCGAGCTTCGTCTTTGGTACCAAGTACATCAATGTCTATCGCATGGTTTTCGTGCTTTCTATCGTGCTCATCGCGGTGGTCTCCATTGAATCTGCCGTCAGTTTGATTGACGGATCATTCGCACTTATGGCCATCCCGACCATGGTGTCTGCGATTTTGCTGGCACCCAAGGTCTTGGACGCGGCGAAAATCTATTTCGCCAAACTCGATGCTGATGACGATACACCGAAGTCAGATGGCACTCTGGACCAACAACCGGTCTAATATCGCAGCGCTACCATTTGAGGGGAGACTCATGGCTTACAGCCCACTACCGGCAGATCTCGCACAGCCGAAACCCGCAACCGAGCATACAAAACAGGCCCAAGCACGCGTTCGCGGGGAACTGAATTTCGCCAACCGTCAGAGTTTTGATGACGCCCAGCGCGGCTTTATCGCCAGCATCAACCCGATCACTATCAAACGCCCGGACGGCCACACCACGTTCGATCTAGAACAGCTGAGTTTCCTAGATGGCGAGGCGCCGGATACCGTGAACCCAAGTCTCTGGCGACAGGCGCAGCTCAACGCTCAGCACCACGGTCTCTATGAGGTTTGTGACGGTCTGTACCAAGTACGGTCATTCGACATTGCCAACATGACCCTGATTCGCGGCGAGCATGGCTGGATCATCATCGATCCCCTCACCTCGTCCGAGTCCTCTGCTGCGGCACTAGCTCTGGCCAATGAGCAATTGGGCGAGCGCCCTGTGGTCGCGGTGTTAATTACCCACAGTCACGCCGATCACTTTGGCGGCATTCTCGGCGTGGTCAGCCATCAACAAGTTAGCTCCGGCGAAGTGCCGGTGATTGCACCCATGGACTTCGTGGATGAATCGCTGAATGAAAACGTGTTGGCAGGCAACGCCATGGGCCGCCGCGCCACATACATGTACGGCAATTTACTCAAACCCTCACCCACTGGGTTCGTCACCACAGGTCTCGGTGCATCGCTATCGCTAGGGACAACGGGCTTTATCGTGCCTTCAGACACCATTTGCGAAACCGGCGAAACCCGTACGATCGATGGCATCGAGATCGAGTTTCAGATGACCATGGGCACCGAGGCGCCCGCAGAATTTGTCTTCTACCTGCCACAATTCAAAGCCCTGTGCATGTCCGAGATCACCTCTCACCACTTGCACAACGTCTACACCCCGCGCGGCGCACAGGTGCGTGACGCATTGGCATGGTCAGCGCAAATCAATGAGTCCATCGAACGATTCGGCCACCGACTAGACATTCAATTCGCCTCCCACCACTGGCCAATTTGGGGGCGACAGCGCGCCGTGGAGTACTTAGAGAAGCAGCGCGATCTCTACAAGTACATTCATGACCAAACCCTGCGTCTGGCCAACAAAGGCTTTAATAAAGAAGAAATCGCCGAGCGCGTCAGCCTGCCGCCAAGCCTGGGACAAGAATTTTACAACCGCGACTACTACGGCACCGTGCACCACAACACCCGCGCGGTATACGTGAAGTACCTTGGCTTTTTTGATGGCAACCCAGCCACCCTTTACCCACTACCGCCGACGGAATCTGCTACCCGCTACCTCGACTACATGGGTGGCGCCGACGCAGTCGTCGCCAAGGCTCAACACTCTTTTACGGCAGGTGACTATCGATGGGTAGCCGAAGTGCTCAATCATGTGGTGATGGCAGATCCAGAGCATATTGAGGGCCGCGCCTTGCTAGCCAACACCCTCGAACAACTGGGCTATCAATCTGAGTCTGCGCCTTGGCGAAACTTTTACCTGTGCGGTGCACTAGAGCTTCGCGAGGGCTTGCCAGAATCGCGAGCGTTCAACGCCAGTGGGGGCATCGCTGCAGGCATGCCCATCGAGAATTTTTTCCAAGTGCTGGCGGTGCGATTGTTGCCCGAGGCGGCGCTGAATTTAGATCTAAGCATCGAGCTGGTGTTCACCGATCTGAACTGCCGCTATCTGCTGAGCATTCGCAATAGCGTGCTCAATTACTTCAAAGACCCGAAAAACTCAGCGCCTCAGGTAAGCCTGACCATCGCCTCATTGGACTTCAAAAACTTGTTGATGGGTGCCACAGACGCAGCTGCGCTCATGGAAAAACAACAAATGGCCATCGAAGGCGACGCCACTCGGCTGCTTTCACTTCGCGAACTATTCGATCAATTCGTCAGACGCTATCCCTTAGTCACGCCCCGGGACCAAGCCATGGTTTAGGCGATTTGCTGAGCCTTGGTAAAACGCCGAATCAGCATCGCGCCTGCCACCAATGAGCCGCCTAGTATCAACCCAGCAAAATTGGAGGGTGGCTCGCTCAACACCCAGTTTAGCTGGGGCATGGCGATGGCCAGACCGCCCATACTCACCAAGACACGCACCAACTGGGAATCGAGCCTGCCGAGACCGGCCATGTAGCCTTGCAGACCCGAGCAGATAAGCCATACACCTACAATCGCCTCGGCAAATACTTGTGCAGAGGCATACCAAGGCCCCTGTAAAATGAAGGCAACATCCAGCACGAAAATGAAGGGAATGATGTAAATCACGCTGCCCAGACGCATGGCTGCAAAGCCGGTTTTCAGAGGATTTGCTTCGGCAATGGATGCGGCAGCATAGGCTCCCAGCGCCACCGGCGGCGTTATATAGGAAAGCATGGCCCAATACAGAATGAACAAGTGCACGCTGAGTGGGTCAAGATTTTGGCTAACGAGCGCCGGAGCCAGTACAACGGCGAGGAAAATGTAGGCGGCTGTCACCGTCATGCCGATGCCAAGTACAAAACTGGTCACTGCGCCCATGAACAACAGCAGACCAATATCGTCGCCCGCCATACTCAGCAAGTCATTGACCAGCGTACCGCTGAGTCCTGTTAGCGATAGTGAGCCGACAATCAGCCCCACTCCTGCTAGCACAACCACGAGCTCAATAAGCAGCTTGCCAACGCTGTACATCAAGTCCACCGCACCAGTGAGATCTAAACGGTGCTGCGGTGAAAACTGATTGAGCACCAACAGCGCGGCGGTGGCGTAATACGGCGCGATGGATTCTTGCTGCAAGAAAATCAGTAAAAAAATCAGCAGCGCGAAAGCGCCCAAATAAAACCACCCTTCCGCGATGGTTTTACGCAGGCTGGGAATATCCTCCTCGGCAAGGCCCACGACCTTTTCTCGCCCAGCATAGGCATCGATCTGCAGATACAAACTCGCAAAGTACAAAAACGCGGGTAAGGCCGCGGCTGCGGCAACATCGATGTAGGCGATATCCAAAAGCGTGGCCATCACAAAGGCTGTGGAACCCATAATGGGCGGCAGCAGCACACCGCCGGTGGAAGCACAGGCTTCAACGCCTCCAGCCACCTCGTCGGCCATGCCGGATTTACGCATTGCCGGAATGGTGAGTTGGCCCGTGGTAAGCACGTTGGTCACCACGCTGCCGCTCATGGACCCCATCAGACCGCTGGAAACGATGGCGACCTTGGCGGGCCCGCCACGCTGTCTGCCTAAAATGGCGAAGGCAAGATTTAAAAAGAACTGACCGCCACCAGTGTGCTGAAGCACTACGCCAAACACGACAAAGCCGATGACCAAATCGGCAAAGGCGCGAAACGGTAGACCGAACACACTTTCGATGGAGAGCAGATGGTAGGACGCGGCCTCCGCCCAGGTGGAAGGCAATCCATTTAGGAAGCCGGGCATGTATTCGGTGACCACGGGCAAAATGGAAAATGCGCCAGCGATTAGACACAGCGGCCAACCTGCCGCTCTGCGCAACGCTTCCAGCAGCATGGCCCACAGCGCGATGGATGCGTAAACCGCATAGTCCGGCGCAGCGAACTCCCAAGCTTCGTCCAGCGCCTGTTCTGCGGTGACAAAGAAGCCTGCAAGAATGGCAACAAAGGCGATGGCCAGCGGCCAATCGATCCAAGGTCTGCTGGGGAACGTGATGAACACCCAGGGTGCGAGTAGGCCAAGCAGTGCATAAAAGTACTGGGTTTCAATGCCCACAAAGGCGCTCAGCCATTGCTGAGAGCCAAACAGCCGCAGCGTATCCATGGCCAGAATGAGTGCCAGCATGGCAAGCACAGCAACCAAGCTGCGAATGTAGGGGTGTGGAGTGGCAGTCATGTAACTGGCTTAACGCCAGACGGGTTCAAAACCTGCAGCAACCAAGGCGTCAGCCCGCCGCTGCATCCAAGCTTCGACAAAGTCCTCGGGATCCGCCGCCTTGTGAGCCTGCCAAGCTGCTGCGAGTACCGCCTGTCGCTCAATCAGGCGCTGATTGTGCGCTTCGGCTTCGTCGCTCCACACCCCTATGGATTTCAGGTATCGCACGGAACCGTCGTGGTAGGGCACCACCCATTGAAAATTCTGGCGCTCCATGGCCCAACCAATGCTGCCCGGATCAGCGGTTTTGTACTCGTCATAGTGCAGGTGAATGGCCTTGGCTAAATCGTGAACGATTTGTGGCTCCTGAGACGCCAAAGTAATCAATATGGGATAGGGATAGGTTGCCCCTTCGTGAGGATTCTCCACCGAAATAGCAGCACCACGGGTCGCCACATGCTTCTGCATAAAGGGCACGACCTTGGCCATACGCTGCCAACAGCCATCATCGTCATGGGGCGCAGGCGGCCAAAAAATACCCCGAGGTGAGGCCTCTAGCTTGCGCGTTGGACCAGATACCGTGGTGGCATAGGCAGCATCTACCTGACCATTCACCACGCCAGTCCACATGGCGTTGTAGCCGGGAAAGTCGACCCGTTCGACATCGTCCCAAGTCAGGCCACCACAGGCGAGAAAGGCCTGCGTAGTGACATTTAGTGCAGGCGCGCCACGCACAAAGGGCACACGCTTGCCGCGCAGATCAGCATAGGTCTTGATGCCGAGGTCATTGGCAACACCCAGCGCTTGGTTGGAATCACCGTGGGAGGCAAGCACGATGCGCAGCGGCATAGGCCCCCAGGTTTTGCCTGCAAATTGGAACACGCCTTCTTGGCCAAAGTAGGTGGCGACCCCGTTTGCTGAAAATTGCACGCGACCGCGCTGCAGGGGCAACAAACGCGAAACATCGTTCTTGCCGGGCAACACGCGCAGGTTCACGTCGTAGTTGTCTTTTAGTGCCTTACCAATGGCCACCGCTTGGTTGTAGCCCGTGGTGCCCAAGTTATAGGCACTCCATGACATGGTGCGGGGAAAGTTAGGCTCGAATGTGTCTTCGCTGGCTTGCACCGCCCCCACGGACAACCATCCTGCGCAAAGGACAGCGATGCAGGTCGCAGCCCTCTTCGGCAATCCCAAACACAAGGCTGTTCTTAACAATTGGTACATCTGACTCCCACTGTCGTTTTTATTTCTCGAGCCCAGATAAAACGGGATCGTTAGGCGAGGGGCAATGTATGAGGTGCCATCCAGCGGGTCAAGGGACGATACCGTCGCGCTCTGGCTCAGCGTGAAGAATGATCCGCTGCCGGTATCGCACCGGGCCCAAAATCAGCAATACTGGCCACGGGAACAACAGGGGAGTTAGGGACAGTGAATCAATCCACGCACATCGAGCAAGTGACCGTTCAGGCAGCCGCAGGCAGCATTCAAGGCCGCGTCAAAAACGATGCACTGCTGTTCGCCGGTATTCCCTATGCACAAGCACCGGTGGAGAGCCTGCGCTTTCGCCCGCCGCAACCGCTGGCCAAGTTTTCTGAGCCCTATCCAGCGCTGAAGTTCTCGCCAGCGGCGCCGCAAATTCCCAGCGGCGGCATGACTGACAGCGCACCCGTGCGCTGGAGTGAGGACTGCCTGTATCTGAATATCTCAGCACCGTTGGCAGTGCTGGAAAATGGCGATGCGGGCGGCCGCGCGGTCATGGTGTGGATTCACGGCGGCGGCTACACCAGCGGCCAAGGCGCCATTCCTTGGTACAACGGCAACCGTTTTGCCAAAAACAATGACATCGTTGTGGTGTCCATCAACTACCGCCTCGGCGCACTGGGCTTTGTGGACCTCACACACCTGGGTGAGGAATTCGCAACCTCGAACATCAACGGCACGCTGGATCAGATCGCTGCTTTGCAGTGGGTACAGGACAACATCGCAGCCTTTGGCGGTGACCCAAGCCGGGTCACCATCGCTGGCGAGTCTGCCGGCGGTTTTAGCGTCGCAACGCTCATGGCATGCCCCAGTGCCGAGGGATTATTCCAGCAGGCCATCCCACAAAGCGGGGCGTGTCATCACACGCTGCCTCGGGAGGCTTCGAAAAAAGTCACCGAACATTTTCTCGGCGAACTGGGATTGCGCAGCGCTGTCGAGATCGAAGCTGCATCAGCAGACGACATATTGATCGCGCAGCGAGCTACCTCTGCTTACTTTGCTCAAGGCGCCGGGCAGGTTAACTCGCTGGGCGTGGCGGTATCGCCCTTCTATCCCGTACATGGCAACGCCACCCTCCCGGACGATCCGCTAACTGCAGCTCGCAATGGCGCCAGCAGCACAGTGCGCGTACTGACGGGTAGCAATAAGGATGAGACCACATTGTGGAGTACCGGCGAGACCAGCCGAGAAAAGCTTGAGCGCACGGTAGCGGGGTATCATGCGGTTGAGGCGTTAGCGGTTTATCAACGCACTCGCCCGGAAGCATCGAGCCACGATCTTCTTGTCGCCCTGACCACAGATCACATGTTTCGCATACCAGCGATCCGCCTAGCAGAGGCACGACAAGAGGCGGCACCAACCTTTATGTATCAATTCAACTGGCGATCACGAGCTTTGAATGGCGTGTTAGCAGCCACCCACTCGCTGGAAATTCCATTTGCTTTCAATAACCTCGATCAAGCGGGTGTGGATTTCTTCTTAGGGCCGGGCCCCTCACCCCAAGGGCTTGCCGACACCATGCACAAGGCTTGGTGCGACTTCATCAAAACCGGTGAGCCCGGCTGGCCTGCCTATGATTCAGATACCCGCGCGACGATGTTTTTTGATGATATTTACGCGGTTGTTGAGGATCCGGACCCAGAAGAACGCGCGGCATGGAATGGCATTCGCTAACTTAGCGGTCAGCCTCAAAGGAGAAACTCTGCCGAACCAAGATCGATCGCATGCCGGGCATGACGGCGAGCCATGGTGGTAAACATGGTATCGCCACGGTCAGTGCGCGCCACCAGCATGGAAGCCACCACGGTGACCGCGAATCCCGAAAAGGCCCCACGCCGGTAACCCTGCCAACAATCCTCCCAGGAAAAGTCGGTGACACCAGCCCTTAGCAGCCCCTCGTAATAGCCTCGAACCAAGGACTCTTCTACCGGCTTGCGCACCTCGGGCTCGAGCCCTGCGCCAATAAAGTAAGCAGCATCGTTCATGGGCGGGCCCAGCGTAATGCTCTGCCAATCCACCGCTGTGACCCCAAGCTCTGCGCTAGTGGCATCGATCATCAGATTATCCAGCCGGTAATCCACATGCGTTAATGAGAACACCTCAGGAAAGTCTGCGTTGAGCGGCGAGCTTTCCACCTCACCCACCTGCTTGATGATGGCGATTTCATCTGCCGCCAAATGCGGTCCATAGCGATCTACAAATCCCGGCAAGGTCTGGCGGTACAAATCCATGGTATTCACCAACGCGGCAGCTTCGGCGTCGCGCAGCCATTTCAGGTCATGCAACGTCGCATCGCACCACGCCGGTGCCTGCAAACCCACCAGTTCTGCCAGCGCGGCCTTGGCCACCTGGGGCGAGCAACCTGCCAGCTGATCACCCTGCTGCGCCGGTGCAAGGTCTTGCAACAGTAGAAAAAATTCCGGACCTTGATCTGTGATTTCAGAGAAATAACAGCGCGGGGTTTTGATGGCGACACGCTGCTGCAGCTCTTGGTAGAACTTCACCTCTTTGAGAAAGTTCAGTAGCACTACACCCGTTTGCCGGCTGTTCTCATCGTCGGAGGGGAACTTGCCGATCACGGATTTAGGCAATTCGCCTTGATCGGCAAAGCGCAAGGTATAGCGCACGCACTTGCCAATTTGCCCCGTACCAACCCGCGCGGCGTCAAACCCGTTCACTTCACCGGTTAGGCCGGCCTTGGCGAAGCACGCGTTAAACCATTCTACGGTTATAGATTCTTCGGTGGGTATGCTGAGCATGGGCCTATCCTATTGATCGTTATTTGGCGTGGTTGGGTTCGCCGCTTGGCGCTGCATTTGCGCAGCAATGGCCGCCAGCCGCGCATCGAATAAAGGCCGTGCAATCGTCACAGCCGCTTGATGGGCGGCCACTGCGGCCTGAAGGTCTGCGACCACCCGAGGGTTTTGCGCCGCGACATCAAAGCGTTCGGCGGGGTCACGCTGCAAATGATAAAGCTGGGGCGTTTCGTGCTGTTGCTTGGCCGGTGGCAAGCCATATGCCCCCTCGGTAATAAAGTGCAGTTTCCATGGGCCTTTGCGATAGGCATACAGCGTTCCGCCGCGGTAGTAAGGCATCTCGTTACGCGGGCTTGCGCCTTCACCGAGCAGTCGGGGACTGAGATCAAGTGCGTCCGTGGCGGATGCCGCGTCGTCCCCAACCAGCGCCATGACGGTTGTAAACAGGTCCATGGCCGAGCCAATATCGCTGACCACCTCAGGCACGACGGTACCCGGCCAATAAAATACGGTGGGCACGCGCACACCACCTTCAAACGTCGTGCCCTTACCATCTCGCAGCAGGCCAGACACGCCGCCTTCTTCACGCATGAAAAGCCATGGCCCGTTGTCACTGGTGAAAATAATCAGCGTGTTTTCAAGCACCCCGGCAGCCTCAATGGCGTCGTGAATGGCGCCGACACTGGCATCGATTTCTTCCACCACATCACCATAGCGCCCGCCCAGACTGCGACCGGCGAAGGCATCGCTGCGAAACAGCGGTGTATGCGGCATGGAATAGGGCATGTAGAGAAAAAACGGCTCATCGGCACTGCGCTGTACGAAGTCTACGGCGGCCTCGGTAGCGCGCTGCGTGAGCAGGGTTTGGTCGGTGGGCTGTTCGACCCGATCTACAAACCCGTTGTTGGTCGCGCGGCTAAACATGAGCGGCGCAGCAAAATGCTCGGCCTTGGGGTCAGCATATTTGGCACCGCGTCTGGCATAGACCGCCGCTTGCTCAGCCGTGTTGCCCCGCATACTGAGCTTCACCAGTTCTGCAAAATCTGGTTCATCTACCCAGTTCATGTCGTTGGAATACGGCACGCCAATCCACTCGTCAAAACCATGGCGCGTAGGCAGCGCATGAGGCGCATCGCCTAAATGCCACTTGCCAAACATGCCGGTGGCGTAGCCGTTGTCCTTAAGCGCTTCCGCCAAGGTGACTTCTGACTGCGGCAAGCCGCCGGGTTCATCGGGGAAGTAAACGCGAATGGTGTTGCCATACAGACCGCTGCGTACGGGCAACCGTCCGGTTAACAGCGCTGCGCGACTGGGTGAACACACCGCTGCTGCGACGTAAAAGTCGGTCCAGCGCTGACCATTGGCCGCCAAGGTGTCGATGTTGGGTGTGCGAATGTAGGGGTGGCCAAAGCTACCAAGATCACCGTAGCCAAGGTCGTCGGCAAAAAAGATCACGATATTGGGTGGCATCACAGGAGATGTGGAGCCCACATCATTTGCCGCTGAGGCTGGCAAAGCTATCAGCAAAGCCATCGCCCAAACGCTGGCATGACTCATTCGTTTAGGCATCCGTTGGCGCCAATAGCGCATCGCACTCCCCTACTTGATCCTCCGGCAAATGAGCATGCCATGAGCACGAGACGAAGTCAGGACACGAAGCCACCAAGCTCGGTCGATAGGCCGTCAACGAGACTTTTGAACGCTCCAGCCACGATCACGAATTCGGCGTCATGTTTGGCCAATGGATCATCATCGGGCACTTGATCCCTATCGTCTTGGCCCAGTAAGCGGACCTTGCGCAGCACGAGATCTTGGTCAATAACCAAGCCGCAGACTTGGTCGAAGATCAAACCGAGTCGGTCCACCTTAAGACCGTCAGTCACGTGACGCCGAATGGTTGAGTCACTTAGATCGAAGTCGAGCCAATTCACCGACGCGCGAGTATCTGAAGGATCGCGCATGCGACATTCTCGGCCCATGCGAAAGCGCTCACTGGGAGAACCCATAAACAATCGCTTCATTAATTCATCAGCAGGTGTCTTAAAGGCAACCGGCG
>ERZ802830.3436-NODE-3436-length-13460-cov-13.3836_pt1 | contig 13460 bp, 10 predicted proteins | sample MGYA00345654_ERZ802830 | MGnify/ENA primary metagenome ERZ802830 (study PRJEB30503, sample SAMEA104212375) | marine metagenome | biome: Westerlies Biome; feature: [SRF] surface water layer (ENVO:00010504) within the epipelagic zone...; material: water... | reverse complement strand
GGGCAGCACATAGAGCATTAATCCTGCGGCGTTCTATGCCAGAGTTACGAGAGCTAATTGATAAATCTCGTGAACTCTACCCTAAAGCCTTCCCCGGTTGTAAGTATCGTGAGGTAGAAAAGCTTTGGACTTTTCCAAGCGGTGCTAAAGTAGAGTTTGGCTTTTTAGAACGTGATGCAGATGTGTATCGCTATCAGGGCCAAGCCTATAGTTGGATAGGTTTTGATGAAATAACACACCTACCAACAGAGTTTTCGTGGAACTACTTAGCTTCACGATTACGAACAACAGACTCAGAAATAACGCCCTATATGCGTTGTACGGCTAACCCCGGTGGTGTAGGTGCAGGATGGGTCAAAAAGAGGTATATAAGCCCCTCAGTGCCTAATGATTCGTTTATGGGCCACGATGGGATTACAAGAAAGTTTATACCTGCTAGATTGAATGATAATCCGTATTTGGCTAAAGATGGTCGATACGAACAAATGCTAAAGAGCTTGCCGCCTACCCAGCGCAAACAGTTACTTGAAGGCAACTGGGAAATTTCAGAAGGCGCAGCATTTACAGAATTTGATAGAGGCTTACATGTTATTGAGCCTTTTGATGTTCCTTTACACTGGGAACGTGTTAAAGGACTCGATTACGGTTACGCATCAGAATCAGCTTGTGTTTGGGCTACGATAGATCCTAACGATAATACATTAATTATTTATAGAGAACTATATCGTAAAAATTTATTAGCTACCGAACTTGCTGAAATGCTAACAAACATGGAACTAAATGATCTAATGTCTGTCAGAGGCGTACTAGATACAGCATGTTGGTCTCGAACAGGAACCACAGGTCCAACAATTGCAGAAACATTAATTCAAGCTGGACATAAGCTCAGGCCTGCAGATAAGAATCGTATTGCAGGTAAAATACAGATACATGAACATTTAAAAGTTCAACCATCTGGAAGACCACGAATGCAAATATTTAATACGTGTCCAAACTTAATTCGTGAGCTTCAAAGTATTCCACTTGACAAAAATAATCCTGAAGATGTAAATACACACGCAGCTGATCACGCATACGACGCTTTAAGATACCTTATCATGTCACGACCAAGAATGCAAGATCCACTAAGTCAAATAAGAAACATGCAGCGTGAACAACACTTTCAGCCTTTTGATTCAACATTTGGTTACTAATATATGAATGACGACATCTTAGACAATGCAGACAATCTTTTCTTCACAGAAGTTGAAGATGAAGATGGCATGAATGTTGAATTAAATGAAACCATGAAGTCTAATTTAGCAGGTTTAATCGAAGCTCGTTATGTTTCAGCAGAACAAGCAAGAGAGTATGACGAAGATCGTTGGATAACAGCATACCACAACTTTAGAGGAATGTACCCAAAACACGTTCCTTTCCGTGAGAATGAAAAGTCTCGCGTGTTTATTAAGATTACTAAGACTAAAGTATTGGCTGCATACGGTCAATTAATTGATGTCATATTTGGAACAGGTAAGTTTCCTATTGGCGTTAGTCCGACAGAAATACCCGAAGGTGTTCCAGAGTATATGCACCTTTCGCGGGACTCAGCGCCCGGCATTGAAACAACAACAGGCGGCATGGACGTTGTTGAAGAAACTGAGAATCCGTTTGAAGTAGGCTTTGAAGGTGACGGAAAAGTTCTTAAGCCCGGAGCTACCTATCGAACAAATAAGTTTATTGATGATCTTGTAGAAGAAAACATAGATGACTTTGAGGATGGACCACATCCTGATCCTCAAATACTTGAAGTGTCTCCAGCTAAAAAAGCTGCAAGAAATATGGAAAAGTTAATTCACGATCAAATTGATGAGTCTAATGGCTCAAGTGAATTACGAAATGCAATCTTTGAATCATGTTTATTTGGAACGGGTATTATCAAAGGTCCGTTTAATTTTAATAAAACTTTACATCGCTGGGAAAACAGCGAAGAGACAGGAGACCGTGAATATAACCCGTTATTTGTTAGAGTACCTCGCATTGAGTTTGTTTCTATTTGGGATTTTTTTCCTGATCCTAGCGCCACTAGTCTAGAAGAATGTGAGTATGTTCTTCACCGACACAAACTAAACAAATCACAAGTCAGAGGCTTGGCAAAGCTTCCTTACTTTGATGATGATGTTATTCGTGAAGTTTTAGCTCTTGGTCCAAACTACACTGAAAGAGATTATGAACACGAGCTAAAAGACGATCAACGGTCAAACGAATACGGTAGCGGTCAGTATGAAGTCCTAGAGTATTGGGGAATCATGGACGCTGAGTATGCTCGTGAAATAGGCATGGAGCTTGATGAAGACGTTGATGACCTTGATGAAATTCAAATCAATGCTTGGGTATGTAATGGTTTAGTTCTTCGTGCGGTTGTAAATCCTTTTACACCTTCACGCATACCTTACCATGCGTTTCCTTATGAGCGCAACCCATACAGTTTCTTTGGTATTGGTGTAGCAGAGAACATGGATGATAGCCAGCAAATCATGAATGGTCATGCACGTATGGCTATCGACAACCTAGCTCTTAGTGGCTCATTAGTATTTGAAGTAGATGAGACAATGTTGGCTGGTGGTCAGAGCATGGAAGTATATCCCGGCAAGATATTTCGACGACAATCAGGAATGCCCGGACAAAGTATTCATGGCTTAAAGTTCCCTAATACCTCACAAGAAAACATGATGATGTTTGATAAGTTCCGACAGTTAGCTGACGAGCAAACAGGCATACCCAGCTACTCACACGGAATGACAGGTGTACAAAGCATGACACGAACTGCATCAGGCATGTCAATGCTTCTTGGTGCAGCATCTCTAAATATTAAAACAGTTGTAAAAAACTTAGATGACTTTTTGTTGAGGCCTCTAGGTCTAGCATACTTCCAATGGAACATGCAATTCTTTGAAGGATCTTTAGATACTCAAGGTGATTTAGAAATTAAAGCTATGGGTACAAACAGCCTAATGCAAAAAGAAGTAAGAAGTCAACGACTAACTATGTTTTTACAGACAGCACAGAATCCTGCTGTTGCTCCATTTGTTAAAATGTCTAAGCTTATATCTGAACTTGCGTACAGTTTAGATCTTGATCCAGATGAAATTTTAAACGATCCAGAAGAAGCAGCAATCGCTGCACAAATAATAGGAATGCAAAATAATGTTGGACAGACAGCTGGCAATGAAGCTCAACCCACTGGCGAGCAACCCGGAGCTATGGGAAGCCCTCAAGGAGTACCTCAACCACCGCAAGACCTTGGAGTTACAGGGACTGGTGGCGGCAACATCGGAACAGGAAATGTACCGCAAGCAGGGGAGAGTGAATTTGCTGGATAATTTGATGTCGTTACCTGCACAAATTAGAGCCGCAAAGGAATTTAAAGATGAGTAAAAAGTTTCCAGACTTGACAGGTGACGGCAAAGTCACACAAGCAGATATCTTAAAAGGACGTGATGTCTTTGCAGAAGGAGGATCTATGACATTACTAATGCCTTTTGAAGGAATCAAACCTGACGTAGAAATGGAAGACGATTACGTCTCATATGTTATGGACGAAACACTTTCAGATGATGAAATAGATTACGTTAGCAAAGCACTAGAGTCTGATGATCGACTCAGTGAATTGTTTGATAAGATTATTTTATCATCAGCAGAATTTACAGGTGAAGGGGAAGTAGACGGACCCGGCACTGGCACATCAGATGAAATACCTGCACGACTTTCAGATGGAGAGTTCGTATTTACAAAAAAAGCAGTAGATCAGATTGGTGTAGAAACACTTGAAGAAATGATGAAGGACGCAGAAGCCGAGTATGATGCGTCTAGACAAGATATGGCACTTGGTGGACTCATGAACGATCCAACACAAGATGAGAAAGCTAACTTGCCTGACGAAGCTATGAGTGATGATGAGATTGAAGAGCAGATGCTTGATTCTAATCGCATTCCTAGCTTAATGCGACGATAAGGCTACCTAAAAAGTTTTTAGCCCCTTATCATAAACGATAACCTTGAGGCCACCTTGTAATCTCAAGACCCTAGAATTACTTCTAGCCACCTTGAAAACAAACAAGCCCCGAAAAGGAGTAAGACATGACTGAAGTACACGAACCAAAAGCTAATCCCTACAATGCAAATAAATCTTGGCACGAGGAGTCAGAAGCATCTAACGGATCAGCAGAGAGTCTATTTTTCGAATCAGAAGGTTCTGATGAGGCTACCCAGAATACGGCCCCTCAAAAACAAAAAGGAACCAACTACAAGAAAAGGTATGACGACTTAAAAAAACATTATGATGAAAGGATAGCAGAATTCAAACAAAAAGAGCAAGAGTTGTTGGCACAAGCACAAAGTGTTCAGCCATCATATCAACCTCCAAAGTCTGAAGAAGAGCTTGAGCAGTTTCGAACTCAATATCCTGATTTGTATGAAACCGTAGAATCTGTTGCACATCTACGAAGTCAGAAAGAAGTACAAGTCCTTCAACAAAAGATGCAGGCTATCGAAGAGCGAGAAGCAATGATCTCTCGTCGAGAAGCTGAAACTAAGTTGAGAGACCGACACCCTGATTTTGAAGATATTCGTGGAGATGAAGGGTTTCATGAATGGGCTAAAAGCCAGCCTGATGAAATTCAGAACTGGATTTATAACAACCCTAATAATGTTGGACTAGCAAGTCGTGCTATAGATATCTATAAAATGGAAAGGGGGATAAATGTAAATGCCCCTAAAACTCAGTCAAGTCAAAGAACGTCTAGAAAAGACGCTGCAAGTTTAGTATCTACAAAGACTACAACCGTAGATACTAAGCAGCCAAAGATCTGGACGACTCGGGAAATAGCTGCTCTGTCTATGGACGACTATGATCGACTTGAAAAAGAAATAGATCAAGCCGCCCAAGAAGGCAGAGTAATTAAATAACTTTGTTTTTAAGGAGTCAATACAATGGCTAGTAATACATCCGATCAGTATTTTGCTCAATCATCGGGGAGCAACTTCTCTGGCAACAACTTCATGCCAGAACTCTATTCCAAGAAGGTACTTAACTTCTTCCGTAAGGCGTCTGTTGCAGAAGCGATCACTAACACTGATTATGCTGGTGAGATCTCTGCGTTTGGTGATTCAGTTAAGATCATCAAAGAGCCAGTAATCACTGTCGATCAGTACGAGCGTGGTGGTGCTGTAACAGCAACAACACTGACAGACAACGAAGTAACTCTTGTTGTTGATACGGCGAACGCATTTAAGTTCATCGTAGACGACATCGAAACTTCAATGTCTCACGTTAACTTTAAGGAAGTTGCTTCATCTTCAGCTGCTTACGCATTGCGTGATGCATTCGACACAGGCGTAATCGCTAAGTTGTTTGCAGGCGTTTCTGCGTCTTCTCCAAACCACATCCTTGGTTCGGACAGTGCAACTGATCTTGCAGCTGGTACTTTCGATGGTACTGGTAACCTTGACATCGGCTATGCTTCTGGCGAGCACGATCCAATTGATGTTCTTTCACACATGGCACGTCTTCTTGACGAGCAAAGTGTTCCTGAAGAAGGTCGTTGGTTCCTTGCTAACCCAGAGTTCTATGAGCAGCTTGTACAGTCTAGCTCTAAGCTCATGAGCGTTGACTTTAACGCTGGTCAGGGTTCAATCCGTAACGGTCTCGTATCTTCTGGTAAGTTGCGTGGCTTTGACATGTACAAGACTAACAACATTGCAGCTACTAGTAACGCAGCTGGTAAGTGTATTGCTGGTCACATTTCATCTACTTGTACTGCACAGACTATTATCAACACTGAAGTAGTCCGCGACACTGCAAGCTTTGGTGACATTGTACGTGGTCTTCACGTCTACGGAGCTAAAGTACTTCGTCCTGAAGCACTTGTCTCTGCCTTCTACGGCATCGACTAAAGCGGAGTGGGGGATGAAATACTCCCCCTTTTCTATTATGCCACAGATTGGAAGCGAACAAAATCCTATTCGTATGAGCGCTAAACGAACAGTTAAAGTTAGCGGTCAATATTTAAAGAGCGAAAACAAAAAGAAGTACGATGAAAACTATGATCGTATTTTTGGGAGGAAAAAAAATGAAGCACGGTGATAAGAAAAAGCGAATGATGTATAAGGGTGGTATGAAAGTAATGAGTATGCCTATGATGGAAGAACGTAGGCCTATGATGGAAGGTGGTTCTCCAAAGCAAGGTCATTCAGGCACTCAACCAACATACGGAAGTACTGTTGCAGATGCAATGCCAAAAGGAAGTGCAAACTAATGTCTACTCAAGTTGAAAAAAAATCGTATAGCTCTATTCAAGAAAAAGAACGGATTTGTGCGGAAATGACGGAAAATCAATTTCCATATCAACGAGAAATGCCATTAAAGCATCCAAAAGCTCGCAATGAGCAGGAGCGTCCAGATGAAAGTAGACGCGCCTAAAGGGTATCATTGGATGAAAAAAGGATCGTCATACAAGCTTATGAAAGATCCGAAAGAGGGTTACAAGCCTCACAAAGGCGCTTCTAAAACTGCCAACTTTGAAATTCAAAAGGTTCATAAAAAATAATGGCTGCTACCTATCTTGAAATTACAAACGAGTTGTTGCGAGAGTTGAACGAAGTAGCTCTTACATCGGCTACGTTTGCTGGGGCTATTGGGGTTCAACAACACATCAAAGACTGTGTGAACAGAGCATATCTTGATATTGTTAATGAAGAACCTCAATGGCCTTTTTTAGCTGCAGATACAAGCGGCTCAACAGATCCTTTTTATGGCAACACGTATGTAGAAACTGTTGCAGGTACACGGTGGTACACGCTTAAAGACGGATCAAGCAATCTTACTACAGACTATGGTTATATAGATTGGGATCATTTCTATTTAACGACTATAGGCGTTGCTGGTGCATCAACACCTTACGACAGTAGAAACTTAAAATATACAACTATTGAAGAGTGGAAAGACTTTGTACGCACAGCAGAAAACCAAGATGATGCAGATACGCAAAATTATGGTGAGCCTCGATTGGTTATTCGAAGTCCTGATAATCGTAAGTTTGGTCTAAGCCCTATTCCAGATAAAGTTTATCGCGTTTATTTCTTTGCATACAACCTTCCAACAGAATTAAGCGCACACGGGGATGAAATTGTATTCCCAAATATTTATAAGCCTGTGCTGCTTGCTAGAGCTAGATACTATATCCATCAGTTTAAAGAAAGCTCGCAAGCTGCAGCATTTGCATTAGAAGATTATCGACGCGGCTTAAAGCTTATGAAAGGTAATCTCATGAATCCTGCACCAGATTATATGAAAACAGATCGTGTGAGGTTTGTATAAATGTCTCAGCCCTTCGGCGTTTCATGTAGAGGTGGTCTAAACACTAACCTCAATCAGCTTGAAATGCTTCGACAGCCCGGACTTGCTACACGCCTTAGAAACTTTGAGGTAGATCCTGATGGCGGCTATCGACGTATTAACGGCTTTACGCAATATGGTAATACACGTCCCAATAGTGATAATGACATTCTTGGGATTTTTGTGTATGGCGATGGTGTGGTTGTCTGTTCAGGTACTGATATACATTTTAGTATTGATGGCTCAACGTGGATACAGATTAATAAAAGTGCTGTGGCTAATGGTGGTGATAACTATACCACTTTTACAGGTCGCAGTGCCTTAACACGTACAGGTCAAGGTCAATGCTCGTTTGCACTTTTTGAAGGTGCAACATTTGATTATGGCGAGTTGATCATTGCAGACGGTGCTAACAAGCTTTATTCGTTCCGTATGGAAGGCACTGGTGCGCTTACAACTCGTACATTCTTTGCGTTTGAAATTACAGTAGATGGTACTAATGGCGTTAAGTACATAGCCAACCACGACCACCACCTTATTGCAGCAGGCGTAGAAAATAATTTAAATACAGTTTACTACAGTGTTTACAATGACCCTGATAACTTTACAGGTACTGGTGCTGGCTCAGTAGTTATATCAGATCAGATTCAAGGTATTCGTGGATTCCGTACTGATTTGATTGTGTTTGCTAAGAACAGTATTCACAAGCTTATAAACATTAACGATCCTGCAAATATTCGCATCGACCCTATTACGGAAAACGTAGGCTGTTTGTCGGGGTATAGCATTCAAGAAATTGGTGGTGACCTTTTGTTCTTGAGTCCTGATGGTATTCGTACTATTGCTGGTACAGCCCGTATTGGTGACGTTGAGTTAAGTTCAGTATCTCGACAGATTCAAAGTGTTATCGGAGACATTGCAGACTCAATCAACACGTTTACTATTGATAGCTGTGTACTGCGCTCTAAGTCTCAGTATCGTTTATTTTATACGGATAAGGCTTTAGGTTCAAATGTTTCTAAAGGCATCATCGGTACATTTACTGCTAATGGCTTTGAATGGGCTGAAACGCTGGGTATTCAAGCAATGGGACTTACAACAGGATTTGACAACAATGGAGTTGAAAAAGCTTTTCATGGTGATAAAGATGGATATATTTATAATCATGATTCAGGCAATGCTTTTAATCCCGCTGGTGTTTCTTCAAACATAGAAGCTATTTATCAGACACCAAACTTTGACTTTGGTGATATTGGTACACGTAAAACAATTAAGTACACACGGTTGTCTCTTAGCCCAGAAGGTGAAGTTCAGCCAACACTTCGTATGCGGTTTGACTACGAAGACACAGATATCCCACAGCCTCCAGATTATGTTCTGGATTCTGTGCCGCTTCCTGCAGTTTTTAGCAGTGCTATTTTTGGTACAGCAACCTTTGGTGCTAGTAACGATCCAATGGTTCGACAGCCTGTAGAAGGCAGCGGAAACACAGTAAGTTTTAGAATTACAAGTACAGATACTAAAGCGCCATATGCAATCAATGGCCTTTACATAGATTATATGCCATCAGGTAGGAGATAAACATGGCCCAGAATTACACTCGACAAAGTTCGTTAAGTGATGGCGATACTATTACGGCTTCATTGTTTAATGATGAGTATAACCAGTTAGTAAACTCTTTTACGTATTCAAGCACTTCAGCGTCTTCTACTGGTCACCGTCACGACGGCTCTGCTGGTCAAGGCGGAAACATTTTTAAGATTGGCGACCTAGACTTTTTAAATAAGATTGAAGTAGATAGTACCAACAATCGTTGGGGTTTTTATGTTGAAGTCTCTAGCGCAGCAGTCGAGCAAATTCGCATTCAAGATGGTGCTGTTGTACCTGTTACTGATAATGATATTGACCTTGGTACTACCTTACTCGAATTTAAAGACTTGTTTATTGATGGGACTGCCCACATTGATACTCTTGATGTAGATGAAAATGCTACAGTTGCTGGAACTTTAGGAGTTACTGGCACTACAACACTTACAGGAAACGTAACAACCACTAATGATCTTAGTGTTGGCGGCAACTTAACAGTCACAGGAACTACTACATTTAATGGCGGCACAATCACAATGGGTGATGCAGCCACAGATAATGTTGTCTTTGGTGCAGATGTAGACTCTAATATTATTCCAGATGATGACGACACTTACGATCTTGGAAGCTCTTCACAAGAGTGGAGAAATCTTTATATAGACGGTACAGCTAATATTGATAGTCTTGTTGCTGATACTGCTGATATTAATGGTGGTACGATTGATGGAGCTACTATTGGTGGTACTACTCCTGCTTCAATTACAGGTACAGCAATTACAGGCACAAGTTTTGTAATCGGCAGTGCAAATATTTCAGAATCTGAGCTAGAAACAATTGATGGTATTACAGCAGGAACTGTAGCGGCTTCTAAAGCAGTTGTAGTGGATGCTAACAAAGACGCTACAGGATTTAGAAACATAACAATTACTGGCGAGCTTGATGCAGCAACACTAGATGTTAGTGGCAATATTGATGTTGATGGTGTTACAAACCTAGATGTTGTTGATATTGACGGCGCTGTAGATATGGCTTCTACGCTTAGTGTCGCAAGTAACATTACTGTAGGCGGTACTGTTGACGGGCGTGATGTTGCTGCAGACGGTACGAAGCTCGACGGCATTGAAGCTTCAGCAGACGTAACCGACACGGCTAACGTCACAGCCGCTGGTGCTGTAATGGACAGCGAATTGACCAGTGAAGCAAGCGTCAAGGCTCTTAATCAAGGTGTTGCTACTACTGACAGCCCTACCTTTGCAGGTCTTACGACTACGGCTGACGTGTCCTTTGGTGACAACGACAAGGCTATCTTCGGTGCGGGTAGCGACCTTAGTATCTATCACGATGGCAGTCACAGTTACATTGAAGATGCGGCAGGAACTGGAAATCTTAAACTCAGAACTAATACGCTTCAGATCGAAAACGCCGCTGGTACAGAGCTGTCTGCATTGTTCTTGCAGGATGGCGCAGTAACGCTTTACAACGACAATACTGCCCGTCTAGCCACCACCTCTTCAGGCATCGACGTAACTGGCGTTATCACCACAGACGGTATGACTACCTCTGCTGACATTAACTTTGGTGACAGCGATAAAGCAGTCTTTGGTGCTGGCTCAGACCTACAGATTTATCATGATGGTGCTGTTTCTAGAATTTCTAGTAGTGGCACACCTCTTAGAATTACAAACGGAGTTGATGCAATACAACTTCGAGCATCTACTTTGCAGTTGCAAGACAATAGTGGATATGACTACATAACCACGGCTGATAATGGTAACGGCGGTACTGTCCGACTATTTCATAATGCTTCAGAAGTACTAGAAACCACCTCCACAGGCATCGACGTTACGGGTACTATGGTCAGCGACGGTCTGACTGTTGATGGTAGCGGTACAATAACCAATACAGCGTCTACAACAACACTAACGCTTGCTGGTAATACTGGTTCTGTAGCAGGTCTTCGGTTACAAGCAGAAGAAGTACACGCTGATATTTTTGGCATAAATGAAGGAGTTAACTACGGCGGTTTAAAAATACAAACAAACTCTAATGGTACTTTGAAAGATAGATTAAAAATCGAATCTAACGGAGACATTAGCTTCTACGAAGACACTGGCACGACTGCGAAGTTGTTCTGGGATGCAAGTTTAGAAAGTCTTGGAATAGGAACAACCTCTCTTACTCCTACGGATGGCGCAAATATTGAGTTAAGTTCTTCAGCCAGCTCGAGGCTTCTTCTTGATAATACAGGAGCAAGTGGACGCAAGTACGCTATCACTTCTGATACGAGTGGTAATCTAGGTTTTTATGATTATGATGCTTCTGCTTTTCGCATTCTTGTTAATAGCTCTGGCAACGTCGGTATTGGTACTAGCTCCATTGGAACTAATGACAGGCTCATCGTAAAAACATCAGTAGATAATGCTGTAAATCAAGGTCTGGTAATTCAGCGTAGTGCTAACTCAGACGAAGGTTACATTAACTATAACGGAGGAGCCTTCCGAATTATTGCTACTGACGGCGACCCTATACGTTTAGGCCACGTTTCGTCATCTGATAGGGTTTCAATAGATGCAAGCGGCAACGTGCTTGTGGGGAAGACGAGTGCCTCAAAAGACACTGTAGGTGCAGAACTTAAAGCAGACGGCAGAATTAACGCTACTATGTCTTCTGGAAGCCCTTTACTTGCTAATCGTAAAACTTCCGACGGAGACATTGCAACCTTCCAAAAAGACGGCTCAACAGTCGGTAGTATTGGTAACGATAGCACCGCCTTAACAATAGGCAGCGGCTCTACTGGAGTTAAGTTTGGTACTTCTGCTGTATGGGCTACAACAGGCGGCTCTACTAACGCAAACGGCACAAAAGACTTAGGCGCTTCTACAGTTAAGTGGAAAGACCTTTACCTGTCAGGCACTGCTACTACAGGAGATATTTATGTAGGTGCAGGTTCTGCAACATCGCCGTCAGTGCAAATGAATGATACTAACTCAGGGTTGTTTGCTCCTGCTGGTAACACTATTGCGTTTTCTACGTCAGGTGGCGAACGCATGCGAATCGACTCAAGCGGGAATGTCGGTATTGGCACAGACAGTCCGTCAAGTGCGGCTTCAGGATATACAGCATTAGCAGTAAGCGGTTCTTCTGGTGCTAATGTAGATTTTGAAGTAGGAGGAGCATACAGGGGCAGGATTCAAGGCGATACAAATGGTTTGTTATTAGCCGCTAACGGCTCAAGAATAATAAACTTTTTTACTAACTCTGCAGAACGTATGCGCATCGATAGCGCAGGCAACGTCGGCATAGGGGTAACACCTTCGGTAAACCTACAAGTCAAGACAACGACAGCCACAAGCGAAACAGCCTTTAGGGTGTCAGATGATGTAACGCAGACCCTTAATGTTATTGTAGATGGTACAGCCAGCACAGGCGGAATCCACTACCAAAACCCAAATGCAGGCTACCAGCGTTGGTCTACAAGCAACATAGAACGTATGCGCATCACAAGCGCAGGCGATATTAGCTTTTACAACTCTGCTGGCTCCTCACAAGACCTTTACTGGGAATCAAGCACTTCACGGCTAGGTCTGGGAGAAACAAGTCCTGCCCATGAAATTCACATCAAGTCAGACAGCCCCCAAATCAGGCTGGAAGACTCTGGCGGCACTAATACTTATGGTGACATTCAGTATAACGGAGTCTCGCTTAACATCATTTCAAGAGGCGGCACGTCCGCTTATGGTGCAGTTACGTTCGCTAGAACCGATGGCACTAGCACTTTTAATGCCGCACAAATAAATGCCGCAGGGGACTACCGTTTTTTTGATGACACTGGCACTGAAGGTATGCGCTGGGACGCAAGCGCCTCTAGTTTAGGTCTGGGAGTAACAAATCCTACCTCAACTTTAGATATTGTTGCGCCAACAAACTATGGTTTAAAAGTAAGGGATGGTACATATACTGGAGTCATGGTTCCATCTGCTTTAGGGGGCATTGCTGCTGGTACAACAAGCAATCATCCGTTTATTTTGCTATCTAACAACACACAACGTATGACCATCTCAAGCGCAGGCAATGTCGCTATAGGGACTTCTTCCAGTATTTATGGCACAACTCAATCGTACCTTTCTTTGAAAGGCCGAACGGGTGATTATGCAATTTTAGAGCTAGACGGCGCAGGAGTCGCGCAAGGCGGTGAAGTAGACTTCGGTGGTGGAGGCGTAAGACACGGAGCCATAGCCTCACTAACTGGTTCAGACTTAGCTTTTTACACTAACGGCGCAAATTCTGGATTAAGCGTTACAGAACGTATGCGCATCGACTCAAATGGCACTGTGGCTATTGGCGACACAACCACAAATAACGTCGCGAATCGACTGAAAGTAAAAGGTACTCAAGGCGACGATAGAATAGCTATGAGTACCGCTAGTACGACGGGCAATGCCACGATTGAGGCGCAGGTAGCAAACTACTGGAGTGGCTCTACCTTCGTAGGAACAGG
>ERZ802830.3434-NODE-3434-length-13464-cov-40.5619_pt1 | contig 13464 bp, 11 predicted proteins | sample MGYA00345654_ERZ802830 | MGnify/ENA primary metagenome ERZ802830 (study PRJEB30503, sample SAMEA104212375) | marine metagenome | biome: Westerlies Biome; feature: [SRF] surface water layer (ENVO:00010504) within the epipelagic zone...; material: water... | reverse complement strand
TAATTGGGCAATATTTTTCCTACTTGTTCCCTCTGTGGGAATATATTTATCAAAAAATTCTCTCACATATTTAATTACTTCTTGTCCTCTATTAGGATCATATCTCTCACTACCACCTTCTTCTGATTGAATAATATTTGTGCCATATAAGCTATCGTATAAACTTACCCATCGTGCATTGGCCGCGTTAAGAGTATATCTAGCGTTCATAATAGGTACAACTAATTGCGGCCCAGCTATAAGAGCTATTTCATCGTCTACGTCTCTAGTCTCAATCTTAAAGTCAGCTCCTTCCTCTTTAAGGTAACCAATATCTTTTAAAAATTTTTTATATTCTTGGATATTAAAATCTTTACTCTTATTTTTAAGGTGCCAATTATCAATCTTTTTTTGAAGCTCTTCTCTTATTTCAATCAATTCTTTATTTTTTGGTGCTAGCTCATGAACAGCTTTATCAAATCCTAACCAAAATTTTTCAGAACTTATATCTAGGTCTTTTAATAATTCATCATTAATAAAAGATAGTAAATTTTTAGAAACTTTTAAATTATTTACAATTGTATAATCATTAGACATTAATTATTTGTAAAACCCCAATAAATTGAAGTCAAATAATTAATAGTAGCAATGACATTTTATTGTCATTTTTCATATCTATGTAATAATTTAATTTAATGAAAAATTATCTAAATTTTGAAACTGAAGTTAAAGATCTAGAGACTGAAATAGACAAGCTAAAAGATCCGTTTAATCAAAGTGGCCTTTCTGAGGTTGATACTCAAAAAATTTCAAAGATACAAAATGAACTTGATGTAAAATTAAAATCAATTTACGCTAATCTAGATCCTTGGCAAACAACAATGGTTGCAAGACATGAAGATAGACCAAAATCTAAATTTTTTATAGATAATTTATTTGATGATTTTATTTCTTTGTCGGGAGATAGACATTATGGAGAAGATAAATCTGTTATAACAGGGTTTGCGAAATTTAATGATCAATCGGTCTTAGTAATAGGTCAAGAAAAAGGTGATGATTTGGACTCAAGAATTCAAAGAAACTTTGGAATGATGAGGCCTGAGGGTTACAGAAAAACAATACGATTAATGGAATTGGCAAATAGATTTAATATTCCTGTTATTTCATTTATCGATACACCTGGTGCATATCCAGGAGTAGGTGCAGAAGAAAGAGGTCAAGCAGAGGCCATAGCGAGATCAATAGAATGTTGTATGAAATTAAAAGTTCCCACTTTAGCAATTATTATTGGAGAGGGAGGTTCTGGTGGGGCAATAGCTTTAGCATCTTCAAGTAAAGTCATCATGTTCGAGAATGCAATTTATTCTGTAATATCCCCTGAAGGATGTGCAACAATTTTATGGAGAGATCCAAAAAAAATGCTTGATGCTGCAAAAGCCATGAAACTATCAGCTCAAAATTTATTAGAACTTAAAATTATTGATGAAATAGTCCGAGAACCACTAGGGGGAGCTCATAGAGATAAAAATTTAATGTTACAAAATCTTAAAAACTCAATACTAAATAATCTTGAATATTTTAAATCGATGAATTCTGAGGAAATATTTAATGACAGAAAGAATAAATTTTTAAGAATTGGAAGAGACAAAGGCTTTATTACTAATTTAGATGATCTAAGTTCATTGAAACCTAAATTGAATAATTTTGAAAATATTTTTAAATCAAAGAATAAATTAATATTTTTATCGATATTTGTTCTAGCAATTTTGATTTCAATTTTTGTATTTTTATAAAGCTCCGCAGCAACGTTTATATTTTTTTCCAGATCCACAAAAACAAGGTTCATTTCTACTCATTTTTTTACCAATATATTTGGGGTCAATCTTTTTTGATTTGATTTCCTCTTTTTTTTCTTGAGGTGCCTCTACTACTTTTAAGTTGATTAATAAAGTTATGAAATCTAACTTAAGTTTATTTAACAAATTCTCAAATAAATCAAAGGCCTCTTTTTTGTATTCAATGAGAGGGTCTCTTTGACCATAAGATCTCAATCCTATTACTTGTCTCAATTGTTCTAAATATTGTATATGAGATTTCCAATTCATATCAATAGTTTGTAAAAAAATTCTTTTTTCTATTTCTTTAGACTGCTCATCTCCCAAAAGCTTAATTCTGTCTTCTCTTGACTCATTAAATTTTTCAAATAATTTTTTTTTGAATTCATCATTGTTTAAAGAAATAAAATTTTCAAAATCCTTATCTTCAAAATTTTTTCCTAAAATAGATTTAAGTTTTATAATTAAACTATTATCTTTTGGATTTGATTGTTTGATTGTTTTAAGGTTTATCAAATCATCTATAATTTCATTTAAAAAATCATCAGAATATTGAAAAATTTGTTTGCTATTCATAGCATTTCTTCTTTGTGAAAAAATTACATGTCTCTGATCATTTAAAACATTATCAAATTTTATTAATGTTTTTCTAATATCAAAATTTCGTGCTTCTACTTTCTGTTGTGCTCTTTCCAAAGCTTTGTTGATCCATGGATGATCGATACTTTCTCCATCTTTAAGGCCTAATTTTTGTAAAATATTATTCATAGAGTCTGATCCAAATATTCTCATTAAATCATCTTCCAGACTTACATAAAATATTGAACTACCTTCATCACCTTGACGTCCTGCCCTCCCTCTTGCTTGATTGTCTACTCTTCGAGACTCCATTCGTTCTGTACCTATTACAAACAATCCTCCTAAAGATTTAATTTTTTCTTTATTTATATTTGAATCTTCAATTGAAACAGAATCTTTTTTTCCACCTAATTGAATATCTACTCCACGGCCAGAAATACTTGTAGTAATTATTACTGATTTTTCTTTACCTGCATTAGCAATAATCTCTGCTTCATTTTCATGATTTTTTGCATTTAAAACTACGTGTTTAATATTTTGTTTTTTTAACAACCCAGAATAAATTTCAGATTTGTTAATACTTGATGTAAAAATTAATAGAGGTTGACCTATTTTATATTGTTCTGAAATTTTTTTTATAATTGCATCATTTTTTTCAGCCTCTGTTCTAAAAATTTGATCATTATGATCTTTTCTAATCATTTCATTATTTGTTGGTATAACAACTACTGTTAAATTATAAATTTCAAAAAATTCCTCTGACTCAGTTACAGCAGTACCTGTGCAGCCACAAATTTTCTCGTAAAGTTTAAAATAATTTTGATAGGTAATCGATGCAAGAGTTTGATTTTCCGCTTGTATCTCAATTTTTTCTTTTGCTTCTAAGGCTTGATGCAATCCATCTCCAAATCTTCTGCCCTCTAAAATTCTACCCGTAAGTTCATCTATTATTTTTAAAGAACTATCCTGAACAATATAATCTTTTCCCTTTTGAAATAAATAATTTGCTCGTAAAGCTTGATTAACATGATGAACTAAGCTTAAATTTTCAGGATCATAAAAATTGTTATTTTTAAGTATTCCAGCATTAGAAAACAATTTTTCTACATTATTTATTCCATCATTTGTTAGGAGAATATTTCTATCTTTCTCATCAATTTCATAATCATTTTTATTTAAATTTCTAATCAAATTATCTATTGCAAGGTATTGATTTGTTTTGTCTTCTGCAGCTCCTGAAATAACTAGAGGTGTTCGAGCTTCATCAATTAGACAAGAGTCAATCTCATCAACTATTGAATAAAAGTGACTTCTTTGCACCATTTCTTTTTCAGAATATTTCATATTATCTCTAAGATAATCAAATCCAAGCTCGCTATTTGTGGCATAAGTAATATCACAGTTATAATTTTCTTTTCTTTCTTCATCACTCTGTTCATTACTTATAAAACCTGATGTGAGACCTAAAAAATTATAAATTAATCCCATATCTTTCGAATCTCTTTTAGCTAGATAATCATTCACTGTTACAACATGTACTCCTTTCTCGCATAAAGCATTGAGATAAGCTGCGAGAGTAATTGTTAGAGTTTTTCCTTCACCAGTTTTCATCTCGGCGATTTTGGCTTCATGTAAAACAATTCCACCAACTAATTGAACATCAAAATGTCGTTCATCTCTTATTCTCTTGGATGCCTCTCTAACTAAAGCAAAAGCCTCAGGAAGAATTTCATCTAAAGTTTTTCCTGTTTTAATCTTTTCTTTCAATTCTTTAGTTTTTTTCGGAAAATCTGAATCTTTTAAATTTTTAACAGTTTCTTCTAGCGAGTTTATTTTCTTAACAATTGAGCCGATTCTTTCCAATTCCCTCTGATTGGTAGATTTTATGAATTTTGAGATAAAGCTTAAAGGATTTAACATTAGTTTTTTGATTTATTATTTACTTATAACCTTTAATATAATTATTAAATAAATATTTTAAACATTATGGGTATTAATTTAGCTAATTTTTTGTCATCTAAATCAAAAAATAAGATAATGATGGAATTTCAAGATTTGGATCATATTGATGGAGTGTCAATTTCCACCTTAAGTGCCAACTTATATAAAGATCCTAGAGATGATTTGGTATTGTTTTACTTTAGGGATGGAGCAAACTTTGCCTCAGTTTATACCCAATCTAAAATTATTTCTGAAAACATCAAATGGAATATAAAACAAAAAGTAAAAAAAATTTTTTCATTAGTGGTAAATGCAAGAAATGCCAACTGTTTTACTGGAAAACAAGGTTTTAGAAGTTTAGAAAAAATTGCTGAATTAGTTTCAGAAAAGTTAACAGCTAAACAAAAAGAAGACGAGGATCAACCAAAAAAAGTAAAAAGTAAGGAAATTATTTTTGGATGTACAGGAACCATAGGAGAAACATTTCCAGAAGAAAAAATAATTAATAAAATTCCAGATCTGATATCAAATATTAAATATACTCAAAATAAATATATTTGGATGAAAGCAGCACTTGGTATGATGACAACTGATACACAGCCGAAAATGGCAATGGAAGAATGCAATATTGGTAATAGTAAAATAAAAATTTATGGAGTTGCTAAAGGTTCTGGAATGATACAGCCAAATATGGCAACCACATTGGGTTATATTTTTACTGATGCAGATATTTCTAATCAAATTTTGAAAAAGATTTTAAAAAAAAATATTGCAACTACTTTTAACGCAATAAGCTGTGATGGCGATACAAGCACAAACGACATGGTTACAATATTTTCAACTGGCAAGATAAAGCATCCAAAGATTAATAATATAAATGATGAAAAAATAAATGAATTTGATGAGGCTTTGAACAAAGTATTATTAAATTTAGCAAAACGAGTTGTAAACGATGGAGAGGGTGCATCTAAGTTTATAACTGTTAAAGTTCAAAATTGTAAAAATGAAAATGATGCAAAAAAAATTGCATTTTCAATTGCTAACTCACCTTTAGTAAAAACAGCTATTGCTGGGGAAGATCCAAACTGGGGAAGAATTGTAATGGCAATAGGAAAAGCAGGAGTGTCTATCGATATAGAAAATTTATCAATTAAATTTGGAGAACTAATTATAGTACAAAAAGGAAAACTAAATAATAACTATAACGAAAATGAAGCGTCAGATTATATGAAAAATGACAACATCGATATAGATATCGATATTTCAAATGGATCAAAAAATTTTACTTGTTATACTATGGATTTAACAAAGAAATATATTGAAATTAATGCAGATTACAGAAGTTGATGCGAGATGAATTTCACTCAATAATAAATAATTATAAAGTATGATTAAATATAAACTTATCTGCAAGAGTTGTGATATTTCATTTGACAGTTGGTTTGCATCTTCTCATGAATATGAAAAACTTAAAGAAAGAAAATTATTAAATTGTCTCCAATGTAGTTCAAAAAAAGTTGAAAAAACTTTGATGGCACCAAAGTTAATCAATAATCATTCAAGTAAAATGTTTGAAAAAAGAAGCTTGAAATTAAAAAGAATTAATAAAAAAATAAAAGAATATCAAAATTTTATTAAGAATAATTTTGAATATGTTGGTGAAAATTTTACATATGAGGCTAGATCAATTCACTATAACAACAAAAAAAGAAAAAAGGGAATATTTGGTACTGCTTCAAAAGATGATATAAAAGAACTTAAAGATGAGGGTATTCAGACGGACATAATTCCTTGGATGGAAGATAAGAATAATTAGTTTTTTATAAATTTTCCAATATAGTTAATTGATTTATCTGAACTCAAATTCCATTCATTATTAAAAATATTAAATTTCATACCATCTAGATTTTCTAATCTAAAATCATATTTTTTTAACAAATTGACTAAATCATCAGGTTTAACAAATTTTTCCCATTCATGTGTTCCAATTGGAAGCCATTTCAAAACGTACTCAGCTCCAATAATTGCAAATAAATATGATTTTAAAGTTTTATTTAATGTTGCGACAAACATTAGCCCATTTTTTTTTAACAAATTGGAACAGGATTTTAAAAAAAATTCAACGTCTTCAACATGCTCAATAATTTCCATATTTAGTATTACATCAAATTTATTTTTAACATCTAAGTTTTCTGGTGATGAACAAATATATTTTATTTTAAGATTATTTTTTTTTGCATGTAATCTTGCTACATTAATATTCTTATCTGAGGCATCTATTCCGGTAACATCAGCCCCCAATCTACTCATAGGTTCAGACAGCAGTCCTCCACCACAGCCAATATCTAAAATTTTAACTTTTTCTAAGGGTTTATTGCTCTTATTTTTCAGCTTTAATGAGCTAATTACTTTATCTTTTATATATGAAATTCTTACAGGGTTAAACTTGTGGAGTGGTTTAAATTTACCTTCCGGATCCCACCATTCTTCTGCAATTCTAGAAAATTTCTCTATTTCTTTTTTATTTATTGTGTTAGTTTTCATTACTAAGTTGACTTTATATTCAACATGTATTTTATCAATATATTTTAATTTTTAGAGAATATTTATCATGAGAATTGTAGTATTAAAATTTGGTGGAACCTCAGTTGGGACGATTAAAAAGATCAAAAAAATAGCTGAAATAATTAAAAGTTATAAAGAAAAAAATTATAAAGTAATAGTAGTCTCATCTGCAATGAGTGGTGTGACAAATGAGCTAATAAAAAAATCTAGAGATGTAAGTGAAAGCTTTTCTGACTCAGAATATGATGTTTTAGTCTCTACGGGAGAGCAAGTAGCTTGTTCATTAATTGCTGGAAGATTAATTCATTTAGGAATAAAAGCTAGATCTTGGCTCTCTTGGCAAATACCGATTATTACAAAAGGTTTATATAAAAATTCTAGAATTGATTTTATTAATAAAAAAAGTATTTTAAAATACCTGAAAGAGGGAGGGACTCCAATTGTAACTGGTTTTCAAGGAATTAATGAGGATGGAAGAGTTGCAACAATTGGAAGAGGAGGATCGGATGCAAGTGCAATTATGCTTGCAAAATTTTTTAATGCCAAGAGATGTGTAATATATACAGATGTGGAAGGGGTTTATACTACAGACCCAAATAAATTAAATAAGGCTAAAAAAATTAAAGTGATTTCCTACGAAGAAATGCTAGAAATGGCATCTTTGGGAGCTAAAGTAATGCAGCCTGTTTCAATACAAGATGCGAGATTGAATAGGATTAATGTTGAAGTTAAATCTTCATTTGTAAATAGATCAGGAACGCTAATAACTAAAAGATCTAATATAATCAATAATAAGATTATTACAGGAATTTCTTCAACGCATAACGATGCTAAAGTAACTTTAGTTGGGGTTAAAGATAAACCTGGAGTAGCAGCATCTATATTTAAACCTCTGTCAAAAAATTTGATTAATGTAGATATGGTTGTTCAAAATATTTCAGCAAATGGCAAAGAAACTGATTTAACATTTACCATTAAAACAGAGGACTTAAAAAAAACAAGAAAAATTATATCAGGCAATAAAGATATTGAATATAAAAAATTATTATTTGAAAAAGGGGTTTCCAAAATATCAATTATTGGTGTTGGAATGATTACTACACCTGGAGTAACTTTTAGAATGTTCCAAACACTTGCAAGCAAAAAAATTAACATTCAAGTGATTTCTACATCAGAAATCAAAATTTCTGTTTTAATTGATAAAAGAAGTACTAAGTTGGCATTAGGTGCATTACATAAGGAATTTAAACTCAACAAATGATAAAATGAGTATTAGACCATTCAGAGATATAATTAGAAGAAAAACAAAAGTCATTAATGTTGGTGATGTTAAGATAGGTGGTGACAATCCAATATCAGTGCAATCTATGACTAATACTTTAACTACAAATATAAAAGAAACAATTAAACAAATTGAAGAAATTCAAAACGAAGGAGGTGATTTAGTAAGGGTTTCATGCCCTGATGAAGACTCAACAAAAGCTTTAAAGGAAATTGTAAAGGAAGTTAATGTACCTATTATTGCAGATATTCATTTTCATTATAAACGTGCAATAGAGGCAGCAAAAAATGGTGCTAGCTGTTTAAGAATTAATCCAGGGAATATAGGTGATAAGAATAAGATTAAAGAAGTTATTAAATCTGCTAAAGATAATAATTGTTCAATAAGAGTAGGTGTTAACGCAGGTTCATTAGAAAAAGATATTTTAGAAAAATTTAAAGAACCTTGTCCTGAAGCATTGGTAGAGAGCGCATTGAGGAATATTCAAATTTTAGAGAATGAAGATTTCTTTGATTTAAAAGTAAGTGTTAAATCATCAGATGTTTATTTATCAATTGAGGCTTATAGACAACTTTCAAAAGTATCGGATTATCCATTACACCTTGGTATTACTGAGGCAGGAAGTTTTGTTAGCGGAAGTATAAAATCTTCAATTGGTGTAGGTACGCTTCTTTTAAGTGGCATAGGAGACACTATAAGAATTTCATTATCCGATAATCCTGTAAAAGAAGTTACAATAGGAAATGAAATTTTAAAGTCTTTAAACTTAAGAAATAGAGGTGTAAAAATTATTTCCTGCCCATCCTGTGCAAGACAAGGTTTTCAAGTTATAGATACAGTCAAATTATTAGAAGAAAAATTATCTCACATTAAGACACCAATTACGTTGTCGATAATTGGGTGTGTTGTGAATGGGCCTGGTGAAGCAGCAATGACAGATATTGGTATTACTGGCGGAAAAAAGGGTAATAACATGCTTTACTTGTCTGGTATTCAAACAGAAAAAGTACTAACTAAAGATATGATAGCTCGTGTAGTAAGCGAAGTCGAAAAAAAAGCATCAGAGATAGAAAATAATTAAAATGATACCTCAAAAAACAATTGAAGAGTTGATAAGTAAACATTCTAATTTAGAAAAAGACCTATCATCAGGAAAAGTAGACAAAACCGTATTTGCAGAAAAATCAAAAGAGTATTCAGATTTAAATGAGATTATTGGAGATGCAAAAAAATATATCTCTTTCAAAAATGATAAAGTTGAATTAGAAAAAATTCTAAATGATCAAAATTCTGATAGAGAGTTATTAAAAATGGCAGAGACAGAATTAGATGAGTTGAAATCTCAACATGCTATAAGTGAAAAAAAACTAAAGTTATTTTTACTTCCTAAGGACGAAGCAGATAAAAAAAATGCGATTATAGAAATTAGAGCAGGAACTGGAGGGCTTGAAGCCAGTTTATTTGCTGCAGATCTTTTTAAGATGTATGAAAAAGTTAGTAATAAGAAAAAATGGTTATTAGAATTAATTTCAATCTCTAGAAGTGAAGCAGGAGGTTTAAAAGAAGTGATTGCATCAATTAAAGGCACAAATATATATTCGACTTTAAAATATGAGAGCGGTGTTCATAGAGTTCAGAGAGTACCTGACACAGAAACTCAGGGAAGAGTCCACACTTCTGCGGCAACAGTTGCAGTTTTGCCTGAAGTTGAGGAAGTAGATTTAAAAATTAATGAGTCAGATTTAAGAATAGATGTATTTCGAGCAGGCGGACCTGGCGGACAGTCAGTGAATACTACAGATAGTGCTGTAAGAATCACACACATTCCAACAGGCCTAACAGTTTCACAACAAGATGAAAAATCTCAACATAAAAACAAAGCAAAAGGTATGAAAATATTAAGAGCAAGACTTTATGAACTTGAAAGATCTAGGATAGATAAAGAAAGATCTCAAGATAGAAAAAATAAGATAGGAACTGGAGACAGATCTGAGAGAATTAGGACTTATAATTTTCCTCAAGGAAGAGTGACTGACCACAGAATCAATCTAACACTTCATAAATTAGAGGAATTTCTTGAAGGCGAAGTGTTTGATGAAATGATAGAGTCTTTAACTTTACAAGCTCAAGAAGAAAGTTTGAGTAATCTTTAAATCATGAATATAGAAAATGCAATTAATCACGGTACCAAAATTTTAAAAAAAAATAGTATTAAATCTGCTAAATTAGATAGTGAGATCTTAATGTCAAAAGTTGTTGGTAAAGAAAAAGAATTCATTTTACTAAATCAAAATGATTATCTTGATAATAATGTCTTCAATCAATTCAAAAATTTGATAATTCAAAGATCCAAAGGAAAACCAATTGCTTATTTGATAGGGAAAAAAGATTTTTGGAATTATGAATTTAAAATAAACAGAAATGTTTTGGTTCCAAGACCAGATACTGAACTAATTATTCAAGAAGCTCTATATTTAACAAAAAATAAAAATAAGTTGAAATTACTAGATATTGGAATTGGATCGGGGTGTATATTATTGTCGATTTTAGACGAGAAAAAAGATTTTTACGGTGTCGGGATTGATGTAAGCAAAAAATGTATAGATTTAAGTAAAATAAATGCTTTAAATCTAGGTATAGGGAATAGAATAAAATTTTTTAAATCAGATGTTGACAATTTTAATTATGGCAAATATGATTTAATAGTTTCTAATCCTCCTTATATAAATCATTTTGATTTAAAGTGCTTGGATAAAGAGGTTAAAAATTTTGAACCAAAATTATCTCTTGATGGTGGATTAGATGGGTTGTCAGTTATCAGAAAAGTAATTAATAAAGCATCTGAACTGATAAAAATTAATGGAACATTCATCTTAGAGATTGGTTTTGATCAAAAAGAAAGAGTGAAAAAAATTTTAAAAAATAAAGGGTTTTATATAAATAAAGTTTTAAAAGATTATGCAGATAATGATAGATGCATAATTAGTACAAAGAACAACTTATATTCATAAATGGTTACTTTTAGAAATAATAACAACGGAAGAAGAAATAATTTTAGAAGAAGTGATAGAAGCTTTAAATCTAATACGGATAGAGTTAAGTTTAGCTCTAACTTTTCTAATGGAGATAATTTTCAAAGAAAGGTTCCAGGAAGAAACAATCATAATGCTTCGAAATTAATAGAAAAATATAACAACTTAGCTAGAGAAGCTTTATCGACTGGAGATAAAATTTTATCAGAAAATTATTTTCAACATGCTGATCACTTTACAAGAATTTTGAGTACTCAAGAAATTAGTAAGAAGGCTCGTTATACCGATAATCACTCAAATGAAGATGCAAACAAGAATAATGAAAAAAAAGATGAAGCAGTTGCTGAAAATTCAACCAAAACGACATAGGTAATTAATCAATTAATCCCAATAATTTTTTCAGATTTTAAAACATCAAGTTTGATTTTTTTTGTCTCAAATATTTTTCTCTCTTCTCCTTTGAGAATTTTACCAGAGGGAAGCTTTAGTTTTTGGGAATTTACTTTTTTTCCATTAACAACAACTTCATAATGCAAATGAGGTCCAGTTGATTTTCCAGTTGAACCAACGTAGCCTATTGTTTGACCTTGTTTTACTCTTTTACCACTTTTAATTCCTGCCACAAATTTTGACATATGGGCATAAATTGTTGTGTAAGTTGAATTATGTTTTATTACAACACAATTACCTCCCCCTCCACACCATCCAGCTTTTTTAACAACTCCATTTCCAGATGCCATAATAGGTGTTCCCATAGGAGCTGCAAAGTCCGTACCTCTGTGCATTTTATTAAAACCATCAATAGGATGTTTTCTCATTCCAAATGGAGATGATAATCTTGCACCATTGATAGGCGTTTTCATTAATGCTTTTTGAACACTCTTACCATTTTTATCATAATGTCCTTCACTTCCTTTATTATCAAAGTAATAAAGTGCATTATTTTCACCACTAAGGTTTAAATTAGCAAAAAGAATTTCACCTGACTCTATAATTTTTTTATTATCATCAACAAAAACTTCAAACATAATTTGGAAACTGTCGTTTTTTCTAATATCTCTTTGAAAATCTACTTGAAAACCATAGATTCTTGCAAACTCAATAATTATATTTGCTGGAACTTTCTGCTTAACAGCAGATCTATATAAACTGTCAGTTATGGAATTTTCTTTGTAGACAACCTTTTTACTAAGTTTCGTTACTAAAATATTTTGGGTAAATTCATCTGTTTCATCATTCCTAGCAAGATAAATTTTTTCTGTATTTGATATTTGAAAAGTGAAATCTTTGACTATGTTATTTGTTTGGTCAATTGTAAATTTGATTTTTTGAGATGTATTTAGTTTTTTGAAATCAAATTTTTTTGTTAATCTTTTCTTTATTTCTTTAATTTCATCATCTTTAATTGAATACTCTTTCAATATACTGTCAAAAGTTTCTCCTTCTTTAATTCGATGATTTATCTTTTTAAATTTAGGTTCTAAATTACTTAATAAACTTTCAACTGATTTTTTTAAATAAATATTATTGATTAAGTTTTTGTATTCTTTTAATATTTTGTTTTTATTATAGTTGTAATAGTTAGTTGAAATTACTGCTATTAAAACAAGTATACTTAAAGCAAAAATTTCAGTATTTTTTTTTATTATTGTTTTAATTTTATTAATCATAAAAAAATTTAGAACTGATATTAATAATTCAGCATTGCTAAAAAATCAAAAAAACCCTTTAAAAATAAGGTCTTTTTATCCTTTTTTTTGATCTTAAATGCTTGATTTCCTTTAATTTTAGCCTATAAGCATCAAACTTTCTCAATAAAATTATTGTTTATGCAATAAATTAGTGAGGATTATTGAGCCTTTTTGCTCAATTAGCTATTTAAAAAGTAAAAATTTAAGAAGAGAAGTGTGGACGGTTAAGGTTACCAAAATTTGTCGTACACACTTCAACATTATATAAATTTTATTCTTAGAATTTATATAGAAGCTAGTGTGCGCCGTTTTTAAACTTGAGAGTTTGATCATGGCTCAGAACGTACGCTGGCGGCACGCCTAACACATGCAAGTCGAACGAAGTAGCAATACTTAGTGGCAGACGGGTGAGTAACATGTAGGTATCTTCCCTTTGGCCTGGAATAACACGAGGAAACTTGTGCTAATACCGGATAAGTCTTTACGGAGAAAGCTTTATGCACCATTGGATGAGCCTGCACTTGATTAGTTTGTTGGTGGGGTAATGGCCTACCAAGACT
>ERZ802830.3430-NODE-3430-length-13474-cov-7.02988_pt1 | contig 13474 bp, 13 predicted proteins | sample MGYA00345654_ERZ802830 | MGnify/ENA primary metagenome ERZ802830 (study PRJEB30503, sample SAMEA104212375) | marine metagenome | biome: Westerlies Biome; feature: [SRF] surface water layer (ENVO:00010504) within the epipelagic zone...; material: water... | reverse complement strand
GAACCGCTGTACAAGCTTTTGCAGAGCTCTGCCTAGCCACTCGGCCACGATGCCAAATTAAATGTAAAAATAAACAAATTTAGTTAGTATGCATTTCCTTCCTTTTAACTTTATTTTTGACTGAAACACTAAAAACATTTCCATTAATAGGAGGATTTAATTTGCTTACTTCTAATGAAACTTTATTTATTTTTGGGAAAACCAAAAATATTTTGTCTACTACTCTTTTAACAACATTTTCTAATAGTTTTGAAGGAGATAGCATTTCTTTTTTAACAATATCAAGAAGCGATACATAATCTATGGTGTCTTTTAATTCGTCAGAAAGTGATGATTTTTTCAAATTAGAAAAAACACTTAGATTTACTAAATACTCTCCTCCTATTAAATTCTCTTCACTTAAACAGCCATGGTAGGCATATATCTTGATATTTTTTAATTTTATTTTGCCCATTTAAATTTTTTTATAAATATATAATTATAATAAGAATAATTATTGTTTGGTGTGTTTTTCAATATATTTGTTTAAATTTTTTAAATGGATAAAAAAATTTCATATGAAAATTTTATTGACTCAATCATAGTAGAAGATTTAAAAAAAGGATTTAATAAAAAAGATTTAAAATTTCGCTTTCCTCCTGAACCAAATGGATTTCTTCATATTGGTCATCTTAAAGCACTAGATTTAAACTTTTCACTTGGAGAAAAATACAATGCTTCGGTTAACTTAAGGTTTGACGATACAAATCCTTCCAATGAAAGTATAGAATTTGTTAATGCGATTAAACGTGATATAAAATGGCTTGGATATAATTGGGATAAGGAATGTTATGCATCAGATTATTTTGAAATTTTATATAAGTGGTCTTTAATTTTAATTGAAAATAATTTAGCCTATATAGATTCACAGGATTCTGAAACTATAGCTTCTCAAAAAGGAACTTTAAATAAACCCGGAAAAAATAGTCCTTACAGGAATAGAAGCGTGAAAGAAAATATAAAGATCTTTGAAGAAATGAAACAAGGAGTTCATAAGGAAGGCGAACATGTTCTTAGGGCAAAAATAGACATGGGTTCTTCAAATTTATTAATGAGAGACCCAATTATGTACAGAGTAATTTTTAAAAATCACCATAGACTTAAAAAAAAATGGTGTTTGTTTCCCACGTATGATTGGACGCATGGGCAATCGGATTATATAGAAAGAATTTCACATTCATTATGTTCGCTTGAGTTTAAACCTCATCGTGATCTTTACGAATGGTTTTTAAATAGAATAGTGAATCAATCAATTAAATACCCTAAGCAAAGGGAATTTGCGCGACTTAATCTCTCTTATACAATTATGAGCAAAAGAAAATTAGCTGAGTTGGTCGATAAGGGGCATGTAAAAGGATGGGACGACCCAAGAATGCCTACAATTTCTGGATTACGAAGAAGAGGATATACTCCTGAGGCATTAAAAAAATTCATTAAAACTGCTGGAATTTCAAAAAGAGAAAATTTAATAGATGTTTCTCTTCTTGAATATTGTATTAGAGAAAATTTAAATAAAGTTGCTAATAGGGTCATGGTAGTTTTAGACCCTGTTAAATTAATAATCACAAATTATCCAGAGGATAAAAATGAAAAGGTACAAATAGTTAATAATCCAGAGGACCTAAACAGTGGCTCTAGGAATGTTTCTTTTTCAAGGGAAATATATATTGAAAGAGAAGATTTTAAAGAAATAGCTAACAGAAAATATTTTAGGTTGTCAATAGGCAAAGAAGTGAGGTTAAAAAGTGCTTATATAATTAAAGCAATTTCTTGTAATAAGGATATAAATGGGAAGGTTATGGAAATACTATGTGAATATGATCCAAAAAGTAAAAGTGGAAGCGGAACAATTGAAAGCGAGAGAAAAGTTAAAGGGACAATTCATTGGGTTTCTAAATCTAATTCTTTAGATGCGGTAGTTAACTTATACGATAGATTATTTAAAAATGAATTTCCAGAAAAAACAAAAGGTAAAAGTTTCGTAGAGTCATTTAATGAAAACTCATTAAAGAAAATTAATGTTAAAGCAGAAAGGAGCGTTGAAAACTCAAAAGTTGGTCAAATTTTCCAATTTCAGCGAAAGGGGTATTTTGTTGTTGATGACGACAGTGAAAAAGGAAGTCTAATTTTTAACAGAACAGTTGAACTAAGAGATAATTGGACTAAAAAAAATTAAGAAGATTTTTTACCACCTGTTTTTTTATTATCCTTCAAATTTTGTGCCTTCATAGCCTCTCCAATTTGATTACTTGCAGTAAAGGAAGCAACCATATTATTTAACATTTCACTCCCTGCCTGAGGTGAATTAGGAAGAAGAATTAAGTTGCTGCCTGTCTCTTCCCCAATAGATTGCAAAGTATCATAATGTTGGGTAACAACTATTAGCGCAGAGGCTTCTTGAGAATTTATTCCAACGTTATTTAAAACATCAACGGATTCTTCTAATCCTCTCGCAATTTCTCTTCTTTGGTCAGCAATCCCTTGACCTTGTAATCTTTTACTCTCAGCTTCAGCCTTAGCCTTTTCTACTATCAATATTCTTGCAGCATCTCCTTCATATTGAGCTGCAACTTTTTCCCTTTCTGCAGCATTTATTCTATTCATTGCTTCCTTTACCTGGGCATCAGGCTCAATATCAGTAACTAACGCCTTAATAATATCATAACCATAATTAGTCATAGCTTCATTTAATTCACCTTTAACCGCATTAGCTATATCATTTTTTTTCTCAAAAACATCATCAAGTCTCATTTTAGGAACTTCAGCTCTTATTACATCAAAGACGTATGAAGTAATTTGGTCTTGAGGGAATTCTAATTTATAAAAAGCATCATAAACGCGTTCTGGTACTGCTTTATATTGGACAGACACTTTAAGTTTCACAAACACATCATCTTTAGTTTTAGTCTCAACACTTACATCGAGTTGTAATATTTTTAAGCTTATTCTTCCTGCAATTTTATCTACAAATGGTATTTTTATGTGAAGGCCTGATTTTCTGGTAACAAGGTACTTTCCGAATCTTTCTAAAACAACAGAGGTTTGTTGTTTTACAATAAATAGTCCAGAAAATATTAAAGCAAAAACAACAGAAATTAAAAAGAAAAGTAAAGTATAGCTCATAATTTAAATTTTAAAGTTAGAGATAGTATTATTTAAAAACTCAATTCTTTCAATTGTCCGTTTTAATCCAATAATTTTCATAATTTCTATTATGTCTGGACCTGAAAGTTCACCAATAATGGCGAGTCTTAATAATTGCATAATATTACCGAATTTTATTTTATTCTCATCACAATAAGTTATTAAAAAATCTTTTGAAATCATATTATTTTTATCGGATAAAATATTTGTCAAACTTTTCAAAAGTTTAAATGAGTCTTTAGTTATAACTTTTTTTAAATCCTTTTTATTAAACTTTACAGGGGAATTTAGAATTAAATTAATTTTTTTTTCTATGTCAGGGATAAGCTCAATCCTGTTCTTTATTAAGTTAAGTATTGAATTTATTATTTTTTGATCATAATTCTTAATTTTTTTTTTAAACTCCTCTGAGGTGTAATTTATAAGATCTTTATTCTCAGTTTTTTGAATGTGTTTAGAATTTATCCAAACCGCTTTAGTGTAATCAAACCTTGCTCCTCCTTTTTGAAGCTTCTTAATATTAAAAATTTTTATCAATTTTGTTATATCACACATTTCGTTTGATTCAAAAAAACTCCATCCTAGCTGGGCAATATAGTTTAAAAGTGAAGGGCCTATAAATCCTTTTTCTTTAAAACCAGGGATAAATATCTCATTTTCACTCCATCCTAAAGGATAGACGGGATAACCATTCTTTATACCATCTCTCTTACTTAATTTACCTTTTCCTGAGGGATTTAGAATTAAGGGGAGATGAATAAACTTTGGAGGAATCCAATTAAAGTGGCTATATAAAATTAGATGAATTGGAAAAGATGACAACCATTCTTCTCCTCGAATTACTGTTGTTATTTTCATTAAATAATCATCAACAACATTTGCAAAGTGATACGTTGGAGAGCCATCAGATTTTATTAATATTTTGTCTTCTAACTCTTCACCTTTAAATTTTATATCGCCTCTGAACAAATCTTTACAAAATACATTTGATTTGTCATCTATTTTTAGTCTAATAACGTAAGGGGTATTTTTTTTTATAAGCTCTTTTGTTTTTTCTAGACTTAGTGTTAGAGAGTTTTTAAAGTTCTTTCTAGAAGTTATACCATAAATAAAACGACCACCATTTTTTTCTTTTTTTTTTCTTGCGTCTTCTAGATCTTCGCTTAAATCAAAGGCGTAATAAGCTTTGTTTTGTGACAAAAGAATTTTAATATATTTTGAATATATTGATTCCCTTTCGCTTTGTCTGTAAGGCCCAAAAGGACCATTAATTCCTGGACCTTCATCGTAATTAATTTCAGTCCACCTTAAACTATCAATTATATGCTTTTCACTGCCATCAACTTTTCTTTTTTTATCAGTATCTTCAATTCTTAAAATGAATTTACCTTTATTTTGTTTTGCATATAAATAATTAAAGAGGGCTGTTCTTAATCCTCCAATATGTAAAGGACCTGTGGGGCTGGGAGCAAAACGCAATCTTTCCATAGTTTTTTATTCTTCTACAAATATACTATCATTTCTTTGTTGTTCCGCACAACCTATTTCTATTATCTTTGTAAAAAGATTATGATAGTTATTGAAAGTAAAATGGATCTTCCTTTTCCCATAAATTCTTTAAAAGAATGGGTTGTCTCTTGTTTAAATAATAAAGGAGTTATTTTAGGAAAAATCTTTATTAATATAATTGATAAGGATCAAATGCTAAACATTAATAAAGATTTTCTAAATCATGATTCACACACTGATGTAATTACTTTTAATTATTCTTTAGATAATAAAATCGAGGGCGAAATTTTTATTTCTGAATTTATGCTTCTCCAAAACGCTAAAAAACTTTTTCAATCAACTGGTAATGAGCTACTTAGGTTAATTTCGCATGGGTTGTTGCATTTATTAGGATATAAAGACAATGATAAAGCTAAGAAAAAAGAAATGTCAAAAGAAGAAGAGTTTTTTATTAAATTGTTCCACGTGAAACCTTCTTAAATGTTTAGTTCGAAATATGATGTTATTGTTGTTGGTGGGGGGCATGCTGGAGCTGAAGCAGCAGCTGCCGCTGCAAATATGGGTTCAAAAACAATTCTAATTACAATGAATTTACAAGCTATTGGGCAAATGTCTTGTAATCCTGCAATGGGGGGAATAGCTAAGGGGCAAATAATTAGAGAGATTGATGCTTTAGGCGGGTATAGCGGAATAGTTTCAGACAAAAGCGCGATTCAATTTAAAATGCTAAATAAATCTAAGGGGCCAGCTATGTGGAGCCCTAGAGTACAATCTGATAGAATGCTTTTTTCTCAATATTGGAGAGAAATGTTAGAAGGCACACCTAATCTTGATTTTTATCAAGAAATGGTTTCGAATATAATTTTTGAAGGCGACTCTGTATGTGGCGTAGTCACAAGTCTTGGAGTTAAAGTTTATTCTAAATCAGTAATTTTAACAAATGGTACTTTTTTAAACGGATTAATTCATATAGGAGAAAAAAACTTTGGTGGAGGTAGAGCAGGTGATCCCTCTGTAAAAGGAATAACAAAAGCTTTAATAGAAAAAGGCTTTATAAGCGGCCGAATGAAAACAGGCACTCCTCCTAGGGTTGATTCCAGGTCTTTAAATTTTTCAAAAATGATAGAACAGCCTGGCGATGCTTTTCCCGGAAAGTTTAGTTTTTCAAATGAAACAAAGCCCTTAAAGGTTCAAAAGAGCTGTTTTATGGCCTACACAAATGAAAAAGTTCACAATTCCCTTAAGCAGGGGTTTGACAAATCACCCATGTTTAATGGCTCTATTAAAAGTGTAGGGCCAAGATATTGTCCTTCAATTGAAGATAAAATTAATAGGTTTTCAGAGAAAAATAGTCATCAACTGTTTGTCGAACCAGAAGGGTGGAGCACAATAGAATGCTATGTAAACGGCTTTTCAACATCTTTGCCTGAGGATATTCAGTACTTGGCCCTTTCAAAGGTAAAAGGATTTGAGAACGTCAAATTTTTTAGACCAGGCTATGCTGTTGAATATGATTACTTCCCTCCTACCCAATTAAAATTATCTCTTGAAACAAAAATTGTAAACGGACTTTTCTTTGCAGGACAAATTAACGGAACAACTGGATACGAAGAAGCAGGAGCGCAAGGCTTAATGGCAGGAATTAACGCAAACCGTTTAATTAACAATAAAAAGCCTGTGGTTTTATCTAGAGCAGAAGCTTATATTGGAGTTCTAATAGATGACCTAATTACAAAAGGAACAGACGAGCCTTATAGAATGTTTACTTCTAGGGCTGAATATAGAACCCTTTTAAGACAAGATAACGCAGATTTACGCCTTACTCCCTTAGCAAATAAAATAGGCTTAGCTAACAAGCAAAGAATGGGTTTAGTTAATAAAAAGAAGATACAAACAAAAAGTTTAATTGATTTTTATAAAAAAACTAGCGTAAGACCAGATGAGATTAATAATATATTGGTAAATAAAAAGACCCCTATTATAAAACAATCAGAAAAATTATTTAAAATTTATTCAAGGCCAAATATTTTATTTAAGGAAATGGGCTTGATAAACAAAGTAAAGGCCTTTATAGAAAAAAACAGCATAGAAGAGAATGCAATCGAACAAGCTGAAGTTTCTATAAAGTACTCTGGATATATCAAAAAAGAATTAAATAATGTAAAAAAATTAAAAAAGCTCGAGCGCTTAGCCATTCCTAATGCATTCAATTATGACATTCTTCCGTCTTTATCATCTGAAGCAAAGGAGAAACTTAATAGGGTTAGGCCAAAATCAATTTCTCAGGCCTCACGGATAAGCGGAATAAAGCCAAGTGATTTGTCTGTTATACTTGTTGAGTTAGGAAGATAAAAGTTCCACGGGGAACATAGCCAATATGAAAAAAAGGGTTTGCACAACAAAAGATTATCTTGTTTCTAATGAAAAATTTGAAATAGTTTGGAGCAAATACAAAGGGATTGCAAAGACTTATCCAAAACCATTAAAAAATAATCTAAAAGAATATTATAATTCTGAGAATTATATTTCTCATAATCCAAAAGCAATAGGATTTATTTCATTGATTTATTTAGCAATTAGGTCTTTAATGAACAGAAATAAATTGAAAATGATAAAACCCTTTTTATCAAAGAATGATAAGGTTTTAGATTTTGGGTCTGGCAGCGGATCTTTTTTGTACAAATTGAATTTTAAATATGAATCTTATGGAGTAGAGCCTAATGACTTTGCCAGGAGGACTTCGTTAGCAAAGGGATTAAGGGTGGTAAGCGCTATGAAAGAATATAAAGAGAAGTTTAAGATGATATTTTTATGGCACTCTTTGGAGCACGTATATGATATTAATAAAACTATAAATGAGTTTAGTCAAAAAATAAATAGTAAGAGTATTCTGGTAATTGCATTACCTAACATTAGGTCTTTTGATGCAAAAAAGTATAAGTCTTTTTGGGCAGGATATGACGTTCCTAGGCATCTATGGCATTTCACAGAGGAAGGGATTATTGATTTTTTAGAAAGGAAAAAATTTAAATTTATAAAAAAAAGACCTCTCTTTTGGGACGCCATATACATATCATATTTATCGGAAAAATACAGAAAAAGTAAATTCTCTTTAATTAAAGGAGCTTTTTGGGGGATTATATCAAACCTTACAGCAATAAAAACTGGAGAGTTTTCGTCAAAAGTGTACTTTTTTAGAAAAAGCTAATTTATTTCCTTGATTTTTAAATAGTTCATCATTTTCAATGAAAAATCAGTAAATAAAATTTTGCCGTTAGCATTTCTTTCAATTAAAGAATAAGAGCTGTCAATTAAATTAAAAATTTCTTCTACGTTATTAGAATGTATAAAAGGAGCAAAGTTTTTAATATTAAAATCCAGTTTAGAATGATAGGTAATTATTTCTTCTGAGCCATATGAAATTAGCATGGAATCTCTTATAAAACTTGATGCAAACTGTAAAAATGAAAGCTGTAATTGCCTGCTCCATGCCCCAATATCATCAGCCCAAATCATCAAATTCACAAAGGAGTCCTTTGTTTTTTGTGCTGAAAAAGAGAGCCTTAAACACTTTATAAGCATTTCTTCTAATTTGATTGTGTTTTTTTCATTTTCTGATAGTTTAATAGCCATACTAGAGCTACCCATACTAGCATTTATCAAATAGGCTTGTTTATTATTTTCAATTCCAACTTTAGTATAATAGGATTTAATATCCTCATTTTTTGTCGGAGGGATTCTAATTACCTGGCATCTTGATTTTAAAGTTGGAAGCAGTTTTTTTTCATTATTTGAAATTATTAAAAAGTAAGTTAATGAAGGAGGCTCTTCTATTAATTTAAGTAATTTATTTGATGCTAATTCATTTAGCTTTTCTGCGCCCCAAATAATACATATTTTCTTACCCCCACTAAACGATTTTAGTCTTAATGATTTATTTAGCTCCTTAATCATTTCTACACTAATAATGCCTTGCTTATTTCCGCTTTCAATATGATTTAACCAATCTTCAACTGGATGATATTTTTTGCTATTTAAAAATTCAAACCAAGGGCTTAGATATTCTGAAATGGTGTTTTTAGGACCAGGTAAAGGGAAAATAAAATTAAGGTCAGGATGTTCAAAATAATATCTTTTAATTTCACTTTTTTGATTTAAATTTGTTTTATTTTGATTATTCAATAGCAATAAGGAGTAATCTAGAGCTATTGGAAGGCCTCCAGAGTTATATCGGTCTATAAATATTTGAGAATGAGGGACTTGGTTGTTTTCAAAAAGCAAATTTAGTTGTTTTATTATGTTTTTTTGCCCAATTATATTTTTAAAATACATTTTATAAATATAAAAGAATTAAACTTTGTTAATAGAAAAGAATTCACTTAATTGAAGCAAAATTTTTTATAAGCATGAATACTTTAGAAAAAATTGATTTTAAAAACAAGAAAGCTGTAATTAGGGTTGACTTTAATGTTCCTGTTGATAATAAATTTAAAGTAAGCGATAATAAAAAAAAAAAGGAAACAATGCCAACAAAACAATATATATTATCCAATGGTGGGAGCTGTATACTTATTTCACAATAAAGAAAGAAAAAAAACATAGAAGCCAAATATTCTTTAAAACATATAGTTAAGGAAGTTGAAAAAGTTTTAGGTAAAGAAATAATTTTTTTTAATGATTGTATTGGCGAAAAAGCAGAAAATATTTCATCAAATTTAAGACCTGGTGAAGTTTTACTTTTGGAGAATTTAAGATTTTATAATCAAGAAACTCAGGGAGATAAAGATTTTTCAAAAAAACTATCAAGACATGGAACTGTTTATGTTAATGATGCCTTCGGGACAGCTCATAGGGCTCACGCTTCAACAACTATTATGGCAAAATACTTTTCAGAAAAATGTTTTGGTAAATTACTTGAAAAAGAAATTTTTGCGGTTAGAAATGTCACTATTTCAGGCAAAAGACCAGTTTTAGCAATAATTGGAGGGGCAAAAGTATCATCAAAGATTACTATAATTGAAAATATTTTAAAAAAGGTTGATCATTTACTAATAGGTGGAGGAATGGCATATACTTTTATTAAGGCAAGCGGAGGGAAAATTGGAGAATCTCTTTGCGAAAATGACTATCTAGAATACACCAAAAAACTAGTTATAAATGCAAAAAAAAACAATGTTAAATTACATTTACCGGTAGATGTTTATGGCGCAAATTCTTTTTCAAATAATGCAAACAAAGAGGTGTTTGATATTAATAAAATTCCATCAGGGTGGATGGGGTTGGATTGTGGGCCACAATCACTTAAAGTTTTTAAAAAAACAATCTTATTATCAAAAACGATATTATGGAATGGTCCACTTGGTGTGTTTGAATTTCCTAATTTTGCAAATGGAACAATTAAGGTTGGAGAATATATTTCCCTTGCAACTATTAAAGGTGCTTTTTCTTTAGTTGGTGGAGGAGACTCTGTTTCTGCTGTCAAAAAATTTGGATTTGAAAATAAAGTTAGTTACGTTTCAACAGGAGGAGGAGCCATGCTAGAAAGTTTAGAGGGTAAAGTATTACCAGGAATTAAGGCGCTTTTATAATGATGCTGAAGAAAACGATAATTATTTTTATTTTAATTATCTCTTGTCAAGAAGATAAATCTGAAAGGTATGTTCCAAAGTCCAACGGAAAAATTAATCACGTTACAGTGGTTGCGTCAGAGGACATTTGGAATGGAGAAGTAGGAGGCCTTTTAAGGGAAAAATTAAGTTTACCATATGAGGGACTTCCAATTGATGAACCAATTTTTTCCCTAAAATATTTACCAATAAACTCATTTTCAGGTTTTGCAAAAAGCAGCAGAAATGTTTTATTGATCAGTAAAGACTCTACAAGTGAAACAAAATTTTTAAAAAATAAGTATGCTAAACCTCAAGTTGTTGCATTTTTTGCAGACATAAATGAAAAAAATTTAATGATTAAAATTAAAAATCTGTGTGATTCAATGATCAGCGAGTTTAACAAAAATGAGGCTAATGAGAAAAGGGCAAGAATTTTAAAAGCATTGTCAAAAGACAAAACATTATTTAAAAAATTTAATTTTGATTTGAAATACCCATCAATATATAAGACTGTTAAAGATACATTTAACTTTATATGGATTGAGAAAAAAATCTCAAAAGGCACTTTAAATATTATCAGTTACACATTACCTTATGAAAATTTTAACAAAATAAATCTTGAAAGAGTAATTAATATTAGGGATTCAATTGGGCGTATATATATTCCAGGAAGATTAGCTAAAACATTTATGTCTACTGATAGAGATTATATGCCATATTTTGATAAAATATCTTTCTCAGAATTAAATGTTTTTTCAATCAAGGGAATGTGGGAAGTAAAAAATGACTTCATGGGAGGACCATTTATTAATTATTTAATTGATGATTTTAAAAACGATAGGGTAATTGTTTTAGAAGGCTTTGTTTTTGCTCCTTCAATTTCAAAAAGGGAATATATGTTTGAATTAAAAACTATTCTAAGAACCCTTAAGATTTATTGAAGAAAGACTATTCTTTTTTCTTTTCGACATCTGAAGTTTCTTTTTCATCTTTAGTTGCTTTCTTAAATTCTTTAATTCCACTACCTAGCCCTTTCATTAATTCTGGGATTTTTCTTCCACCAAACAATAATAAAACAACTATTACAACTAAAATTACTTGAGGAGCACCAATAGCACCAATAAAGTTTATAAACATGATTAATAGTATATATATTTGTAAAAATATGAAAATATTCTTTAAATCAAATATAAATTGTAGTTGATAACTCATAATTTTTAAAAATTCAATTCTATATCTTTGTTTTAAATGACTAAAAAGAAAGAGAAGACATCTCAAATACTGATAAGAAAACTTTTAAGTAAGTATAGGTTGGTAGTTCTTAACGAAGATACTTTTGAAGAACAATTTTTTTTTAAATTGTCAAGGTTTAATGTCATTATTATTTCAACTTTAATTTTATCTTTTTTTACAATAGGAACTTTTTTTCTTATTTCGTATACCTCATTAAGAGAATATATACCAGGATATCCATCTACTGAGTTAAGACTAAATGCAGTAAGAAACGCTTTTAGATTAGATTCAATCACAATCGCAATGCAAGAGTCAAGCTTAAGGTTTCAATATCTACAAAAAGTCCTTTCAGGAGATGTAGATAGCAATTTAAATTTAGATGAAAATAAAGCGATTGATCTAGATAGAGAAACTTTAATTGTGAAAAAAAACATCAGTGACTCTCTATTAAGGGAAGAGGTTTATCAGGAAGATAAATATAATATTAATAGTGGGGATGAGACAAGAGTTAATTTTGTTTTATATCCTCCTGCAATTGGAGAGATTTCTCAAATCTATAATTTTGAAGATAAACATTATGGCATAGATATTATTCTATCAGAAAATGATCCAATTAAAGCTGTCAATGAGGGGACTGTTATTTTTTCAGAATGGTCTGCTGAAACTGGATATGTAATTATTATTGAACACCCATATAATTTAATTTCAGTTTATAAGCATAATTCTTCTTTAAGTAAAACACAGGGGGATTATGTTAAAACAGGAGAGGTAATTGCTACCGCTGGTAATACGGGAGAATATTCTACAGGGTGGCATTTACATTTTGAATTATGGAGTCAAGGTTATCCTCTTGATCCAGTAAATTTCATCGATTTTAAAATTGATTAGTCATGAGAAAGTTTCTTGCAAAGGTATTTGCAACGTATATATATTTTAAAAACAGAAAATGGATTTATAATCCAATTGAATATCAAAAAAAAACTTTCAAAAAATTAATTAATAAAGCCAGCGATACAAAATTTGGTATTGAACACAATTTCAATAAAATCAAATCATATAAGGATTACAAAGATAAAGTTCCTGTTAGAGATTATGAACAAATTAAACCATATATAGATATTATAATAGCGGGAGAGGATAATGTATTATGGCCTGGAAAACCAGTATATTTATCTAAGACAAGTGGGACTACTTCTGGAGCAAAGTACATTCCAATTTCTAATGAATCTATGCCAACACATATTATCTCAGCAAGAGATGCTATTTTAAGTTATATTTATTATTCTGGCAACACCAGCTTTATAAATGGAAAACAAATTTTTTTACAAGGCAGCCCAGTTTTACAAAAAAAAAACAATATTTCTACTGGACGTCTTTCTGGAATTGTAGCTCATTATGTTCCTAGTTATCTTCAAAAAAACAGATTGCCGTCATGGGAAACCAATTGCACTGAAGATTGGGATAAGAAGGTGGATTTGATAGTTGAAGAGACTATAAATCAAAAAATGACCCTAATTGGGGGGATACCTCCTTGGGTTCAAATGTATTTTGAAAAAATAATTCAGAAGAGAGGTGATAAGATAGGAGAGGTTTTTAAGTATTTTTCATTATTTATTTATGGTGGGGTTAATTTTGAACCATACAAGAATGTGTTTAAAAAGTTAATTGGAAGGAAAATTGATACTATTGAACTTTTTCCTGCCTCAGAGGGGTTTTTCGCATATCAAGATAAACCTAATAGGGAAGATTTATTATTACTTTTAAATAATGGTATTTTTTATGAATTTATTGAAGCTTCAAAATTTTATGATTCTGACAGAGAAAGATTATCCTTGGGAGAAGTTGAAGAAGGGGTGATTTATGTTATGATTATTTCTTCAAATGCAGGCCTTTGGGCATATAATGTTGGAGATACTGTTAGATTTACATCTATTTTACCA
>ERZ802830.3429-NODE-3429-length-13481-cov-10.703_pt1 | contig 13481 bp, 8 predicted proteins | sample MGYA00345654_ERZ802830 | MGnify/ENA primary metagenome ERZ802830 (study PRJEB30503, sample SAMEA104212375) | marine metagenome | biome: Westerlies Biome; feature: [SRF] surface water layer (ENVO:00010504) within the epipelagic zone...; material: water... | reverse complement strand
GTTGCGGCTGGCTGGCGGCTGGCGCTGTTCACCCTGGCATCTTGTCTCTATGTGGTGATAATCGGCTATTGGCCGGAAAGCATGAACACCCTGTCACTTGTCGCCATATCGGTGCCGATGGCGCTGCTGTTCGGCTTTGGGCTGGGTGTCTGGGCCTTTTATTCACGCCGTGCCGAGCGCGCGATCATGCCGATGCTGGATATTCTACAGACGGTCCCGGCCTTTGCCTATCTGTTGCTGATCCTTATGCTGTTTGGCTTTGGCACGGTTGTCGGCCTGATTGCCAGCGTCCTTTATTCATTCCCGCCAATGGTGCGCAACACCATCGTTGGCCTGCGCCGCGTCCCCGCAGAAGTCATCGAGTCGGGCCTGATGTCGGGCGCAACAGGACAGCAGCTGTTCTGGCAGGTTCGCGTTCCCAGCTCCAAGCGTCAGTTGTTGCTGGGGATCAATCAAGCAACGATGGCATCGCTGAGCATGGTGATTATTGCCTCGATCATCGGTGGCACCGCAGATATCGGGTGGGAAGTGCTTTCGCAGATCCGCAAGGCGCAGTTTGGTGAAAGCCTGCTTGCCGGGCTGGTCATCGCGCTGATGGCCATGGTGATTGACCGGGTAACCTCCGGTCTTGCGACACAATCTGGCGATTATGAAAACCGCAAGGGTGCCCAGAGCCAGGGCTGGCGCAGATTGGTGATTGCCGTTGGCGGCGCGGTGGCATTCTACGCGCTTGCCAAACTCATTCCCGTGCTGGAAATCTGGCCACGGGACATGGAGTTCAGCCCTGCACGCAGCATGAATGAAAGCCTGACCTATCTGATCGTCAATTTCAGGAAAGAGATTGAGGCGATCAAGACACTGGCCTTTTTCTTTGTCATGTTGCCGACAAAGATCGGCTTGCAGGGATCGGTCAGCCCTTTTACCTGGGGGTTTGAACTGCAGACTTGGCACTCGCTTGTCTATGCCGGCGGCATGACGCTGATCGGCGCGCTCTGTGCCTATCGGTTCAATGCCTATGTCGCCATTTTCGTGCTTCTGTTTGCCATTTTCTTTTATTTCGGCCTGACCAAGATGCCATGGCCGGCGCTGCTTCTGATCTATAGTTTTGCCGCCTGGCGGATTGGCGGCCTCAGGCTGGGTCTTGGCACCTTTCTTGGGCTTGGCTTCATTGTAGTTACCGGCATCTGGCCAGAAGCGATGCTGTCAGTCTATCTGTGCAGCATTGCGGTGATTATCTCCTTCATCCTGGGAGCTGGCCTTGGCATCTGGGCGGCGGGCAATGCCACGGTCTCGGCGATTTTGCGGCCGATCAATGACACCTTGCAGACGATGCCGCTGTTCGTCATCCTGATTCCCTTTGTGATGATTTTCAAGATTGGCGAATTCACCGCATTGCTGGCGATCATCGCCTATGCCATCGTGCCGGCGATCCGCTATACCGAACATGGGCTGCGCAATCTGCCCGAAGGGGTGATCGAGGCGGCTGAGATGATGGGCTGTACGAAGCGACAGATGCTGTGGTCGGTGAAGATCCCTCTCGCCCTTCCGGTGATGATGCTCGGCCTCAATCAGACGATCATGTATGGCATCGCCATGCTGGTGATCGCTGCCCTTGTCGGCACCAACGGTCTGGAGCAGGTTGTCTATATCGGATTGAGTGATGGCAATTTCGGCGTTGGTCTGATTGCGGGAATGGCGCTGGCGATCATTGCCATGATTGCCGATCGCATGACCCAGGCATGGAGCCGTAACCGGCAGAGCGACCTTGATATCAGCGTCACCTGACATCACGCCACATGACAGATTACATCAATCACAAAGGACAGTTTCCAGATGGATAGCGCAGCATTGATCACCGCCACCAAAGACGAAATTTTGGAACCGCAGGATTGGAGCTTTCCCGTTCCGATTGCCTATGGACCGGGACGGCTGGCGGAAATCGGCAGCAAGGCTGCTGCGCTTGGTATCGGCAATGCGCTGATCGTGACGGACAGAGGCAGCAGGGATTTGCCCTTTATTGCCGAGACCGCCGCGCATCTGGCGACAGCTGGTGTGAAATCCGGTGTTTTTTCGGAGATTTCGCCGAACCCACGAAACGATGAGATTGGCGCTGGAAAGGCGGCGTTTCTGGCTGGTGAACATGACGCCATCATTGCCATCGGCGGTGGCAGCGCGATGGATGGCGGCAAGATGATCGGGCTTGTGGCGCGCAATGACTTCGATCTCTGGGATTTCGAGTGGGAATCACCCATGCCCGAAATATCGGCGGCACAGGCCTTTCCGACATTAATCACCGTGCCGACAACGGCTGGCACCGGCGCGGAAACCGAAGGCACGGCGATGGTCACGCATGTTGAAAAGGGGATGAAATTCTGTCTGTGTCATCCTGATTTCAGACCAGCATTGGCGCTGCTTGACCCGGAATTGACCGTTGGCTTGCCGCAGCATCTGACCGCATGGACGGGCGCGGACGCTCTGACGCATGCGATTGAGGCCTATCTTGTTCCCGGCTTTCACCCGTTATGCGATGGTATGGCGCTGGAGGGGCTGGCGCTGATCAACCGCTGGCTGCCACTCGCGGTCAGGGAGCCGGACAATCTGGCAGCGCGCGGCGGCATGCTTGTTGGCTCCTGCCTCGCCGGTATCGCCTTTATCAAGGGGCTGGGGCTGGTGCATGCCATCTCGCATATGGTCGGCGCAGAATTTGACACCCAGCACGGGCTGACCAATGCCATTGTGCTGCCGGTTGTGCTGCGCTTCAATTTGCCCGGCATGGACCACAAAGCCAAGCGAATGGCCGAGGCGATGGGCATGACGGAGACCTCTCCTGCGGCATTCATTCGCGAGGTTGAGCGGATTCTTGACGAAATTGGCATTCCGCACGCGCTGGCCGAGATCAATGTGCCAGATGATTGTTCCGAGCGCATCTCGCACAAGGCGCTTGAGGATAGCGCCGCCGCCACAAATCCACGCGCCGCAACGGCTGGTGAGATCAAGATGCTGATCGAGGAAGCAATCAGCAAGGCGCGCTAGGGCGCGTAAACCAAAACAGGGGGAAGACCAAATGGAAAATCTGCAGAAATTCTATATCAATGGCGAGTGGGTGAACCCATTATCCGATGCCACAATGGCGGTTCTGAATCCAGCGACAGAACAGCAGATCGGTCTGGTTGCCCTTGGCAATGACGCTGATGTTGACCGCGCCGTAGCCGCAGCGAACGCCGCCTTTGAGGGCTTTTCCCAAACCAGCAAAGATGAACGGCTGGCGCTTCTTGGGCGGGTCAGAGAAATCACCAAGGCCCGTTTTGAGGATCTGGCGCAGGCAATGCGGATGGAGATGGGCGCGCCAATCACCATGTCGCGCGACGCCCAGACAGATGCCGCCATCGGACATCTTGATGGATTTATTGCCGCCCTCGAGGAGTTTGAGGAGCGGGTGACGCTGGCCAATGGCGACATCATGGTGCGCGAACCCATCGGGGTTTGTGGGCTGATCACGCCGTGGAACTGGCCGATGAACCAGATCACCCTGAAAGTCCTGCCAGCATTGGCTACGGGGTGTTGTGTCGTGTTGAAGCCAAGCGAGCATACCCCCGTCTCCGCCATGGTCTATGCAGAAATTCTGCATGAGGCAGGCTATCCGGCGGGTGTGTTCAATCTGATCAATGGCGAAGGGCCGGTTGTGGGCGCCGCATTGTCGCGCCATCAAGACATCCAGATGATGTCCTTTACCGGGTCGACACGAGCAGGAACAGCCGTCACCCGTGACGCCGCCGATACGGTAAAGCGGGTGACGCTTGAGCTGGGGGGAAAATCACCAAATCTGGTATTTGCCGATTGCGATCTTCAGGCGCAGGTGACGGCCTCGGTCGCTGAATGTATGCTGAACACGGGCCAGTCCTGTGACGCCCCGACCCGGCTTCTTGTCGAGCGCAGCTGCTATGACGAGGTTTTGAAGATCGCTAAACAGGCAGCCGCCGATACCGCGGTTGGCAATCCGGAGGATGAGGGCGATCATATCGGCCCGTTATTTGATCGGCTCCAGTTCGACCGGGTGCAGGCGATGATCAGGGTCGGCATTGACGAAGGAGCAACGCTGCTGGCCGGAGGGCTTGGAAAACCGGAAGGGTATGAGACCGGATGGTTTGTCAAACCAACCATTTTCAGCGATGTATCAAACGAAATGCGGATCGCCCGCGAGGAAATCTTTGGCCCGGTCTTGGTGATCATCCCCTTCGAGGATGAGGCGGATGGCATTTCGATCGCCAATGACACGCCCTATGGGCTGGCCGCTTTTTTGCAGACGGGCAATAAGGAACGCGCCGAGCGTGTTGCCAGCAAATTGCGGGCTGGCGCTGTCCACATCAATGGCGGCGGGATTGAATATGGCACGCCCTTTGGCGGCTACAAACAATCCGGTAATGGCCGCGAGGGCGGCATGATGGGGCTGGAAGATTACCTTGAGACAAAAACCCTGCATGGGCTTGGTTAGGCTTGGCTTGGCTGAACGCTTGGCTGGGCTAAGGGCTGGGCTGGGCTCAACCACCCAGCCCGCAGGTGCCAAATTTAGCACTTAGTTCAGGGAATTGTGCGGTCAAGCCCCCGCACAATCTGATGCTCCTTGTCAAAGAAGGGCAGATCAACGATCTGGCTGGCATGGGTGCTGCCATCTGGCAGACGCAGCTTCATCTCACGACCAACCCAGTCACCTGGCTTGGCAAACCGCGCATAGCCAACACCAAGACCAAGCGTTGGCGAGGGAATGCCAGCGGTGATCTGGCCAACGACAATGTCACCATCAATGATCTCACTGCCAGAGGACGGCGTCGCCCCGTCACAGGTCAGCCCCAAAAGGAGCGTCCGTCGGTCCGCATCGAGGAGCGCATCACGCCCGACAAAATCGCCTTTCTCCAGATCGACAAAGGCGCCAAGGCCAGCTTCATAGGGGGTCATGCTGGGGTCCATGTCGGTCATGTTTCCAAGGATGCCGCCTTCAATGCGCCGGATCGTCATCGCCCGTGTCGATGAAAACTCCATGCCATGCGGCTCACCCGCCGCCATCAGATGATCCCACAGCGCCAGATGATCGGTGTTTGCACCATCACAATAGATTTCGAAACCCAGCTCGTTAGTGAAGCCGGTGCGCGAGACATAGAGCGTTTGCCCGCCAATGTCGAAAAAGCCCGACCTGAAATAGCGCATCGATTCGTCAATCGCACCACCCGATGCCGCATTCATGATGGCGATGGAAGCCGGTCCCTGAATTTGCAGAACCCGCGAGTGCGGATCGGAAATGGTGACGTCAAAACCGGTGCTTAACGCCGACAGCCAGTCCTCAAACGGACCATCAGCCTGAACATACCAGAAGCGGTTCTCGGCAAGTTTAAAAACAACACCATCCATGAAAATGCCGCCCTGCGGCGTGCAGGCCAGCGCGTAATAGCCGCGTCCCTCATTCATCGTGGAAATGCGGCGGGTCAGCACTTTGTCCAAAAATGGCACCGCATCAGGGCCGGAAATCTCCACCGGCTTTTCTGCCACATCAAAGATCACCGCCTTGCGCCGCAGCAGCCAGTATTTTTCCAGATAATCCTCGCCAGCATAGATCGCGAAAAACCGGCCGGCATAGACGCCGCGCACCATTTTTGACGTGTCATGTCGGTCAATAAAAGGAGATTCCTCAAACCGGCGGGCGCTGATCGCCACATTGTTAAAGAGATCTTTTTCTTCCTGTAGATTTCCCATTGCCAGCTCCTCCTGGTGCATCTGGTAGGGCTCAGAGCATGCGTTTTGACTGCGTATGGACCCGACCCTGTTTTTCTTCTTTTACTTACCATTGGACAGTTTTTAAACCAATAGAAAAACAAAAGAAAATATTGCAGTAAGTATTGCAGAAAATTAAGCGCTGATCCAAGCCATGACTGAGGTGACAGATTGCAAAACATTGATATGACTGTGACTTGATAGGAGTGTGACTTGATAGGACTGTAACTTGATAGGACTGTGACCCGGCTGTTTTTGGTGTCAGCGGGTGGTGGCAGGCGACCGTTATTGGCGAAATAGTGCGGGGCTTGCGTCTGTGGCGAGGGTGATGTCGGCTTGGCTTGCGCATGCAGGCGGCATAACAGCACAGCCTGTTTGCAAAACGGGCGGTGGACATGATATCTGTGGGGCGTAATCTTCCCGTTTGACCGAAGCCACAAGAGGCCTTTTAATGATTGCCGAACTCGGCCATTTCGCATTGATCCTTGCCTTTGTGACCTCGCTGCTGGTGTCGGTGGTGCCGCTGGTCGGGGTGGCGCGCGGCAATGCGGCGCTGATGCAGCTTGCGGTGCCGGCGACTTTGGTCATGACAGGCGGCGTTCTCATCGCCTTTGCCGCACTTGTCTGGGCGTTTGTGACCTCGGATTTCTCGGTTGCCCTTGTGACAAGTCACTCGCATTCGGCAAAGCCATTGATCTACAAGATTTCCGGAACATGGGGCAATCATGAGGGCTCCCTGCTGCTATGGATCGTCATATTGGTGAGCTTTGCCGCCATCTTGACATTTAGCGGTAGAGCCATGCCGATCGTCCTGAAAACCCGCACCCTAGCCATTCAGGGCATTGTCAGTGCTGCGTTTCTTGCGTTCTCGCTGTTTACCTCCAACCCCTTTGCCAGATTGTCACCGGCACCGCTTGACGGCAATGGATTGAACCCGGTGTTGCAGGACCCGGGGTTGGCCCTGCACCCGCCAACGCTTTACATCGGCTATGTCGGGCTGTCGATGGCTTTCTCCTTTGCCGTTGCCGGCCTGCTTGATGGCCGGATTGACCGTGCCTGGGCGATCTATGTGCGGCCGTGGATCACCGCGGCCTGGTGTGCCCTGACCATCGGCATCGCGCTTGGCAGCTGGTGGGCCTATTACGAGCTTGGCTGGGGCGGTTGGTGGTTCTGGGACCCGGTGGAAAATGCCTCGCTGATGCCGTGGCTGGCGACAACGGCGCTGATCCATTCGGTGAGTGTGGTTGCCGCCCGGGGGATTTTCAAAAGCTGGACGGTGCTGCTTGCCATTCTGGCATTCTCGCTGTCGCTTGTTGGCACTTTTATCGTCCGCTCAGGCTTGTTGACCTCGGTTCACAGCTTTGCCAGCGATCCGGCCCGTGGCGTTTTCATTCTTGGCATTCTGCTGTTTGCAATCGGCATTCCACTGGCGTTGTTTGCCTGGCGCGGACCCCAATTGACCAATGATGGCGATTATCAGCCTGTCAGCCGGGAATTTGGCCTTCTGGTGAATAATTTTCTGCTGACAGCGGCAACCATTGTCGTGCTGATCGGCACGTTCTACCCCCTTGGGCTGGAGATGGTCAGCGGCGCACGGATCACTGTCGGCCCACCCTATTTCGATGCCACCTTCAACCCGATCATGGGAGTGCTGGTCCTGGCAATGGCCTTTGGTCCGGTGATGGCGTGGCGGCGCGGTACGCTGCCGGGGCTTCGCCTTGTCGCCAGCAGTGCGATCGTGGCGGCACTGGCAGCGGTGCTTGCCGGGTTGGCGCTTGTCACCGGCATCTCGCTCGCCGGACTTGCCGGGATCGGGATGATCGCCTGGTTGGGCGGCGGCATTCTGGCCGATATGGTCCACCGGATGAGACGCACCCACCATGTAGGGTTTGGCGCCCGCCTTGGGGCGATCCAGCTGCCGGTCTGGGGCATGTGGTGTGCCCATCTTGGGATGGTGGTGTTTCTGCTTGGGGCCCTGGGCAACGGTCTGTTCGCATCCGAGGCTGTGGTCCGGGCGAAACCGGGTGATGTGATTGATCTTGCCGGTAATGAGATTACCTTTGCCGGCATCGAGGCGCGGCAGGGGCCAAATTATGTGACCTCTACGGCGATGCTTGATCTCAGGCGTGATGGTCAGTTGCTGGCGCGGCTGGAGCCAGAAAACCGGCTTTACACGGCAGAGCGGCAAACAACGACAGAAGCGGCGATCCGGCCCCGGCTGAGCGGTGACGATTACGCCGTGCTGGGTGATGGTGATGCGCAGATGGGCTACACCCTGCGGCTTTATCATAAACCCCTTGTGAGCTGGATCTGGGCCGGGGCCGGGCTGATGGCGCTTGGCGGATTTCTGGCAGCGATCGGCAGGGCACGGCGGCCGCAACGCATTGCCGAACTGGACGCCCCGACATGACGGAGCAGAGCACCAATGAGGCACGGCGGACAGGCCCAAAACTGTCTTTCATCCTGCCGTTGATCGGCTTTCTGATCCTTGCTGGCTTTGCCGCCGCCGCCCTGTTTGCCACCTTGTCGGGAAGCCGTAACCCGGCGCAGCTGCCGTCTGTTCTGATCAGCAAGCCAGCACCCGCCACCCCGGTTCCCCTGTTGGATAATGGGTTGGGCACACTTGATCTGGCGGATTTTGCCGGCGAGCCTTTGCTGGTCAATTTCTTTGCCAGCTGGTGCGCCCCCTGCCGGGCAGAGGCACCGGCGCTGGCGCTGCTTGCCGAAGGCGTGACCGTGATCGGCATCGCCTATAAGGACAAGCCAGCAGATACCAGCGCTTTTCTCACCCAATTTGGCAATCCGTTCTCGGCCATCGGCGTTGACCGTGATGGCAGGCTGGGCTTTGCCTGGGGTGTCTATGGTGTGCCTGAAAGCTATGTGATTGGCAGCGATGGCACGGTTCTGCTGCGCCATGCCGGACCGATTGACCGGCGGGTGCTTGATGAGGTGGTGATGCCAGCGATCAAGGACGCACGATGAAACCGGTATTGCGCAGTTGTGGCGTGATGTTTTTGCTTGCCGCAGGTATTTTTGTGGGCGGTATTTTTGGGGGGATAACGACGCCCGCCATGGCGATCACCGCCGAGGAAATGCTGGATGACCCCACGCTGGAGTCGCGCGCCCGTGAATTGTCCAAACAGCTTCGCTGTCTTGTCTGCCAGAATCAGTCGATTGATGATTCTGACGCTGAGTTGGCCCGCGATCTGCGGCGTGAGGTGCGTGGGCAGCTTATGACCGGGGCGACTGACAGTGAGATCATCGAAACGCTGCGCGGGAAATATGGTGATTATCTGTTGCTCAACCCGCCCATTTCATCCGGCACTTACATTCTGTGGCTGGCGCCGCTTGCGGTCCTCATAGGGGGGGCCGGTCTTGTTCTGGCCGCACGGCGCACACGCCGGACTGGCGCAGCCACAGGGCAAGCCCAAGAGCAATCCCAAGAGCAATCCCAAGAGCAATCCCAAGAGCAGCCGCATGAGGCAGTGGCAGGTAGTGATGACCAGGCATCTAGATCTGGCTTTGGCGCTGGTTCTGGTTCTGGTTCTGGCTCTGGCTTTGGCTTTGGCTCTGGCTTTGGTTACATTTATTTTGCCGGTGGTGCGCTGGTGCTGGCGGCAAGCCTTGGGCTTTATTTGATGCTGGGACGCGCCGATCTTGGCGATCAGCCGCTGGCCCAGCGTCAGGCAGAGATCGAGACCGCAGCCAAAGCCCAGAACCAGCAGGCCGAAACGCTGGCGGCGGCGCTGGCACGGGCGAAACAGCAGACAATTGATGAGCCCACCAATGTTGGCAACTGGCTGCGGCTGGCACAAGCGGCCGCCATGGCTGATGACAATCAGACAGAGATCAGAGCGCTGACGACAGCCCGGGAGATGACCGGCGATGATGTCACGGTGAAAAGCATGCTGGCAGAAGCGCTGAGCCGTGCCGCCGGTGGCCAGATTACAGTGCCGGCGCGCACCCTCATTGCGAGTGTGCTGGCCAGCTCGCCAGACGAACCCCGTGCCCTCTATCTTGCCGGACTTGCCGCCTATCAGGATGAAGATTATGCGCGCGCTGTCAGCATCTGGCAGAGACTGCGCACCGTGTCAGTGGATGACGCCCCATGGATGAGCCTGCTGGATGACAATATCGCCGATGCCGCCGCAGCTGGCGGTATCGACATTCCGGAGGCGCAATCCCGACCCGGACCGGACGAGGCGGATATTGCCGCAGCGGCCGAGATGAGCGATGAAGACCGCACGGCGATGATTGAGGGCATGGTCAGTGGCCTTGCCGAGAAATTGGCCGAAAATCCCGATGATGTGGAAGGGTGGCGCCGTCTTGGGCGCGCCTATGAGGTGCTTGGCAGGCCCGAGGACGCCGCCTCGGCATTGATCAGCGCCGCCAACGCCGTGCCGCAGGATATCGACCAGCAAGTCACCACTTTGCAGATGATCGTCACAAGCGGCCTTGGCAGACAATATATCACGCCCGCATCAAGGCTGATTGAACGCGCCACATTGCTGGCCCCGGACCGGCTTGATTTGTTGTTCCTGCGTGGGCATTTCGCCAAACTCGAGGGCAGGACGGACAAAGCGCGTGAGCTGTGGCAGCGCCTGTTGGGACAATTGCCATCAGACTCACCCTATATTGATGATCTGAAGGCCGCGATTGCCGCATTATAGGCCCGATCAGGGTAAAAAGTTTTGCCGCCCTTTCATATGCCCTGTCATATGCCCTTTCATATGCCCTTTCATATGCCCTTTCATATGCCCTTTCATATGCCCTTTCATTTGCCCTTTCATTTGCCCTTTAATATGAATGTAACAACATTGGCGTAGTGTGTGGTGGCTTTCATATGGGCAAGGCGACCACGCTGGTGACGCGGCCAAACGTGGGTTATGCGGGAGCCATCAGGAAGCCAAAAGGACACCAAGAGGGAGTGTTTGATCATGCTGCTACCACCTTTTGATCATCAGGGACGGATGCTGCGCGGCAATCTGCATGGGCATTGCGATCATTCTGATGGTGTGCTGAGCGCCCAGCAGGTTACCGCCACCTATCGCCGTCTCGGCTATGATTTCACCTGTCTGGCCGATCATCTATGGTCGGACAGCAGCTATGCCGCAACCAGCGTCAATGACACGCGCCATCTGGACAGTGATGATTTCGTCACCATCATATCTGCCGAGCTGCATTGTCCCGGCAAATCAATAGACAGCCATGGGCTGTGGCATATTGTGGCAAACGGGTTGCCTCTGGATTTTGCCATGGCAAGCGAGAACGAAACCGGACCCCAGATGGTACAGAGGGCACTCGATGCCGGTGCCTTTGTGACGAGCGCCCATCCCGAATGGTACAGCCTGACCAGCGATGAGGCGGCGTCAATTGCCCATGCGCATGCGGTTGAGATTTATAACCACACCTCCACCATTCGTGCCGCACGAGGGAGCGGCGTTGCAACAGCTGACTATCTGCTGAATTGCGGCCACCGCGCGCTGCTGACGGCGAGTGATGATTCGCATTTCGCAGTTGATGATGCCGGTGGTGGCTGGGTCATGGTTGCGGCAACGCTTGACCAGGCGGAGATTATAACAGCCCTCAAAGCGGGCCGGTATTATTCATCAAGTGGTGCCACGATCAATGAAATTGAGTTGAATGGTGATCGGGTGACGATCACCTGCAGCCCGGCGCACTCGGTGGTCATATCCGGTGCGGGCCATCAGGCGAGAGCCGAGGTCGGCACCAACATCACGAAAGCAAGCTTTGATCTTGGCAATTTCAAGTCCGACTGGTTCCGCGTCACCATTGTCGGCGCGGCGGGGTGTGCCTGGTCAAATCCCTATTGGTTGGCTGATTACCGCTAGGCAACGCGTGCGCCACGCACCCAGACAGATGAGATCATCGGCAGACCATCATGCACGGCAAAGCGGACAAGGTCCGCGCGCTTTTCAAGGGCAATGCGACCGCGATCATTAAAGCCTGCGGCATCGGCCGGAACGGCGGTCACTTTGCGGATGCCAGCCGCCATATCCTTCATCGAGATGCCAAGTGTAACCGCCGCATTCAACAAAGCCGCCGGCACATAGTCAGAACTCAGAATGTCCAAAAGCCCGTCATTGGCAAGATCATGCGCCGCGACATTGCCGGAATGTGAGCCCCCCCGGATGATGTTGGGCGCACCCATCACGATGAATTGATCATGCGCCCGGCAGGCTGTCGCAGCTTCAAATGTCGTTGGAAATTCGGCAATGGTAACCCCCTCACCGCCCGAGGCACTGACATCATCTGCCGTTGTGTCATCATGGCTTGCCAGAACAGCGCCCACCTGTTTTGCATAGGCCACGGCGGCGGCGCGGTGCTTTTCCAGATAGAGGCTCTGCAACTCTTTCAATCTGGTGAAATGCGCCTCGACACCGGCATCGTCAAAACCGTGCTTTCCCATCAGATACACACGCAGCTTTGAGGTGTCACGAAACTGCCGCTGGCCAGGCGTGTGGTCCATCAGCGAGACAAGACCGACACGGTCATGGTGTGAAAATTCATGCAGCTCCTCAACCAGCGTATCCGTGCATAGCTCGGCGCGAAGATGGATATGGTGCGACACCTTGAGAACGTGCTGACGCATCAGATCGAGAATATTATCGGCTGTCTCGCGGGCATATCGGGCATAGCCCTCGCGTTTCTGATCAGCTTCCGAGCCAACACGAAGCGCATCAAAAACCGTGGTGATGCCAGCGCCTGCCAATTCGCGGTCATGCCCCAGAACCGCAGCCCGTTTCGGCCAGCTGACGCGGGGACGCGGGCTTAGATGACGCTCCAGATTGTCGGTATGCAGCTCAATCAAACCCGGGGCGATGTAATCACCCTCGCAATCAATCGCACCCGATGGCACGCTGGTGCCCGTGTCAACGGCGCTGATCATACCGTCGACGATCTGGATCGCACCCTGCACAACAGCATCTTCGGTGATGATTTTGGCGTTGGCGAAAACTGTTTCTGTCATAATAATGTCACTTCTCTATGATCCACGGCTGGTCTATGATTTATGGCGGGGACAGTATGGTTTTTATGTTTCACTTTGGTTAAACCGGCGTTCATCTCTTAACTTTAATCTATTGCCTGTTATCTCTTGTTTATAACCTCGGGGTTATAATCTCGGGGTTGTTATCTCGGGGTTGGGGGGAGTCCAAAAATGAGCCGAGAATTTGTCCGCCATGCGTTGTATTTTCTGCCACCCAAAGGCAGCGGGCTGGAAGATTTTGGCGATTCCTGGCTCGGCTGGAGCGTAACCGAAGGCAAGGTTGTTGCCCACCCCCAGATTGCCGATCTGCCCATTGCCACCCTTACCGAAAGACCCCGCAAATATGGCTTTCATGGAACACTGAAAGCACCGTTTCGCCTCGCTGACGGGGTGCGTGAGAGCGACCTCATCACCACGGCGACAGCTCTTGTAAGCTCGATACCAGCTTTTGAGATGCCGGCCCTGCAGATCGCCAGACTTGGATCGTTCCTTGCCCTTGTAGCACAGCAGCCGAGTGCGGAACTGCAACAGCTTGCCAGCAGCCTCGTCCGGGAACTGGACCCCCTGCGCGCACCACTGAGCGATGCCGAGCTTATGCGCCGGCGCAGTGCCGGCCTGACCCCAGCGCAGGAGATATTGCTGACAAAATGGGGCTATCCTTACGTGATGGATGAATTTCGCTTTCATCTGACGCTGAGCGGTAAATTGC
>ERZ802830.3428-NODE-3428-length-13484-cov-9.74533_pt1 | contig 13484 bp, 12 predicted proteins | sample MGYA00345654_ERZ802830 | MGnify/ENA primary metagenome ERZ802830 (study PRJEB30503, sample SAMEA104212375) | marine metagenome | biome: Westerlies Biome; feature: [SRF] surface water layer (ENVO:00010504) within the epipelagic zone...; material: water... | reverse complement strand
TGGGCTCTGGATCTTGTGACCTTACATACGTACCAGGTTGGTCGACCCATGTGAAAAATCAAGCTACCTTGGATGATCCTCCCCTTGGCGATGGTGCCGATAATATGAAAGTGATTGGGCGTGCGATTGTGGCGAATAAGGATGTTTACTTTACCATTTATCGACCTGAAGATAAGGAATGTCCTGCCTACGGATCAGGTGAAACCATCAAATTAAAAGAAGGTTGTGGTGGGGGTGTAGAGACCATCGCGATTGGTGCAGGCCTCACCACCGCTCCGGTAATGGATAACAAGGGGAATATTTATGTCGGGGTTAGTAACTTGGCAACCGGTGAGACTTTAGAAGGAAAAGGGGAAGAAGGCGATTTAGAAGGATTCGCTGGACGAGATAATATCCTAAAAATTGGCTCTTCAGACGTAAGTTCATCTTCCTCCGAGCCTGGAATAAAAATAAAATCTTGGAGAGAAATTACTGGAGAATACTAAGTAAATTTTTATTGATATTTATAAATGTTGATACGCCCTTTTCATAGGGTTTAATAAGATAACTGCTATGTAGTTAAATATGCTATATTGTGCTTTGTTTTTTCGTGTTGTGTGCTAATATATTTATACAACGTACTGAATTTCATAAGGAATTTCATTCTTGCTTGATAAATTAAACATTGGAAAATTATTTGGTAATTCTGCGCCCACTTCCGAGCCGGTGCAACAAGATATTGTTGGTATCGATATATCCCATTCTTATGTCCGAACGATTGGTTTAAAAAAGAAAAATAAAAAATGGTCTCTGCATAAAATAAGCACTAAAGTACTAGATGAAAGTTATGAGAATGATGAGAAAAGAAATGAAGCGATCGTCAACCTCCTCAAAACCATAAAATTAGAACAAAAATTTGAAACGGAAAATGCCGCTATATCATTACCGGTAAACGCTGCAATCGTGCAGGTCATTCAGATACCCTACTTAGATGAAAAAGAATTAAAAGAGGCAACCGACAACGGCAGTCTTTGGGAAGCATCCATTGAGATGCCAGGTGATCAGTCCGAGTATTCCATTTTCTGGCAAACCATTCGAAAAGACCGCGAAAAAAATATGCTGTCACTTCTTTTTGTGGCATCACGTATTGCTGAAATCGAAAAGAATTGTGATTTAGTAAGACGTGCAGGTTTCGATCCGCTTATTGTTGACGTACGTTGTTTTGCGTTACGCAATATTTTAAAAACGTATGAAGAATCGGAAAGTACTAAAACGCAAGTATTTATTGAAATAAGTGGTACCGAAAATTATGCGGTATGTATGCATGACAGTCTTCCATTTATTTATGATATTTATGTATCGGATGCGGATACCACTGCATTAATTGAAGGTGGCAAAGGTCTTAATGATGAATTATTTGACCGGCTTGCATCGCAAATTAGAACATCGCTGACGGCCTTCATAAAACAAAGTGGGGTTCCAGGGTTAGAAAAAGTTCAGGTAACTAGCTCCCTATCTCACGCAGAGAAGTTCTTTGAAAGGTTAAAAAAAGAAATCGTGGAGTATAAGGTTGTGCCGATTGATCCTTTTACCTTTGTGCAAATTCCACCGCAACAAAAAGGTCGTGTTGATACAGAAAAAAATCATTCATCACTCGCAGTGGCGTTAGGACTCGCCACAAGACAATTGGATGTCTTTGGTTATTATAAATTTGTCACTGCGGTATCTAACATTAACTTACTTCCTGATCGTGAAGATAGAATTAAAAAAGAGAAGAAAAAGCACACCAATTCATCTTTGATGACCAAACTAACCATTATCTCAGCAACCCTTTTAGCATTGAGTGGTTCACTCTACGGGTATTTATTTATGAATGTTCCGTCATCCACCGAAATTGCAGCCATGACTTCGAACGCGAATGCGCTAAAAACTGACTTAGGTAAACAACAAAAACAATATAAAGATTTAACCAAATGGACCAAAGATTCGGGTGAGATTAACTTTAAGATCCTAGATTTAAGTTATGCGTCAAGCTTCCCAAGAGGATCCTTTGTGACGGGCATCAAACATTTGAGAGGTGGAAAATCGCAAATTACGGTCCGCGCTAATGATCCAGGGCTTTCTTCTGATATTATGAACGATCTTAGTAAAAAGTTTGCTAATGTAGAACTTTTAAGCATAAAATCACCGAAAGGAAAAGATGAATTAAGTACCTTTGAAATAGCATTTGAGATAAAATAATATTATGGCTGAAGATACCAAAAAACCTGTTGACCTAAAAAACCTTGACCTTAAGGATTTAGGTGGAATATTGAAAGCTGCTTTCGGAAAAGATTCCGGAGCGCTCAGTAATCCCACATTGATATTTATTGTAATTGCTTTCTTAGCATCCTTTACGCTTGCTTACCTAATTTACGGCATGATTGATAATCAATCTTTGTACGATGATCAGGAAGCTAGGTATAATCAAACGAAGACCGAGCTGGCTTCACTGACCAAAAAATTCGATAAAACCATTCAGGGTAACAAAGTTTATTTCACGCAACTCTTTAGTAGTCCAAAAACTGATGATGAGTTATCAGCGAGAATAACCAAGTTAGTTTCCAACTACAACCTTAAATTAGTCAATATTGACCTCCAAAAGAAATTAAAGGGTAAGCAATTGGGTATTTTTCTGGAGGTGAGAGGTGGCTATATCAATTTGGTGAAATTTAGCAAAGAATTAAATAAAAATGTTGCGGCCTCCCAAATAATTGATCTTGAGGCTAAGAAAAAAAAGAAATCTAAGTTATTGGATATGAAGTTAACATTAGTATTTGCTGCGCCACCGAACCCTGACTCCATTCCAAAATATAAGCCTGCTACAGTCAGTGCACATCCTGTGAATACATTTGCATCGAATTTTATGCAGGTATTGGATGCTTCGCTAAGTTGGTTTATCACTCCAGCACGAGCCGAGCAAATGGAGATGACAGATTTTCAGAAAGCACTTTATGAGGCTAAGCAAAAAGGTTTGTATGATTTTGAGTTTACCAATAAGTCGGGCAAAACTATGGTCTATACCACTGGCATCCCAAAATCGGAAGCAACTGCCCCTTCGGTCGAGAAAAAAATGACCGCTTTCCAAGAGGCGCTTTATGAGGCAAAGAAAAAAGGTTTGTATACTTTTGAGTTTACCAAGAAAGATGGTAAAAAAATGATTTATAAAACTGGGTTACCAAAACCAGTTATTGCGAAATTGCCTGAGATTGAAACGATCGCCGACATAAATGATTTACCTCCGTTGCAGAGCAATAATGATGTGGAAATTATAACGGATAAACCATATATAACTGCTCCAGTTCAAACAGAAATTATTACGGATAACGAATATAAAGTTGACAGCTTTAAAAGAGCTGGATTCGTAGAGTCTGATCCATTTGCTGAGCCTTCTGGATCCCCTTCAGTAGCAGAAGAAACAGAAGTAGCTCCGAGTGAAGAGGCATTACGTGACCCGTTTGCCGCCCCGCAAGTTAGAAAGGCTGCTAAAAGAAAAAGTTCTGGGGGTGATGTTTCAGATGAGGAAGAGGATCAGTATTATCTTTCTGGAGTCCTGGTATCTGATGAAATGAGTCTATGTATTATTATCACTCCTGATGGCGAATCAAAGATATATGCACCTGGTGATAAAATTTCCAATAAGGTGATGCTGACGAATATCGCATTTGATTCTATTCAAATAAATAAATTAAATAAGAAAAAGGTTATAGGGCTCGGTGAACAAGTTAACTAAAAAAATATTGTTGATACTATTACTTCCTCTATTTTTGGTAGGATGTATTGAATCTATGGTAAAAAAAGAAGATGTAGTCAATAACCCTGCATCTACAAGAGAAGACGTATTAGAAATGATCGCTGAATCGCCAACGCAAGAGGATGGTTTATCTATTGTTGATCCCCAAAATGATGGTATTAAAAGGCAAGTAACGGAAATACAAGGTAACCAAAAAGGGGTGAAATTTGTAGACCCCAAATGGAAAAACTTCCCTATATCATTGAATGTCAACGTGATACCTGTTAAAAAATTCTTTGCGCTTTTGGAAGAATTAACGGACCTTAATTTTGTTATCGGAGATGAAGTGACCGGTGATTTAACTATGCGGGTTAAAAATGTAAATTGGATTGAAGTTTTTGATATGGTCCTCAGAGAGAAAAATCTTATTCATGATGTAAATACTTCAGGAACTGTAGTTACCGTTCATACGCATGAATTTGCAAGAACACAAAGTGAATCATATGAGCAAGCCTTACAGTCAAAAATAAAGGTTATTAACTCCTTATCTGGACTTGAAGCTAAAACGACAGCAATATTTAAACTTAACTATACAAAACCAGATATTGTAGCGAAACAATTGAAAGATGTTATTGCCACCCTAGAGGCTGGTGGAGATGAATCCTCGGTAGATCAAAGAGCTACCTTTGTAGTGGATGCAAGAACCAATTCCCTTATTGTACAAGCAACACCATCTGATATTAAATGGATTAGAACTACCATTGACAGCCTTGATAAACCTACCAAGCAAGTTATGGTGGAAGTATTTATTGTAGAGGCAGGAGATACTTTCCAAGAGGCTCTAGGTTCTCGAGTTAGTTTGTTTAACAAAGGGATACGTTCTAGCCTCAGTAAAAATAATGAATTAGACAGAATTTCCATCTCTGGATCAGGTGGTACCCCTCCAACAGCAACTGGAGAAATTACAACCGCTGCAGCTGGTGGATCGATAGCTTCGAATACCATTGCCGGAGCCACTGGTGGGGTGGTCGGTGTATTTGCTGGGAACACTACTGACTTAAGAGTTGAATTGGAAGCCATGCAGACTGAAAATCTAGTGAAGATTATATCTAATCCTAAACTGTTTATTATTGATAACGAAACAGCCTCTATTACTGATGGTACGCAAATTCCTTATCAAAATGCTGCTCAAGCTGGAGCTACCCCAACTACCCAGTTTATTGAGGCTGCCTTAAAGCTTCAAGTTACCCCTTCCATCATCCCAGACGGAAATGTATATATGGATATACAGATTGATAAGAACTCTCCAGGAACTGGTTCTAGCCCACCGCCTATCGCAACTAAAACGCTACAAACTAAATTACTAATTCAGGATGGTGGTGTTGCCATGATTGGTGGTATTATTAAAGCCACTACCACAACTGCTAAATCAGGAGTGCCGCTATTAAAGGATTTACCTGTCGTAGGAAATCTCTTTAAATCCAAAACAAACAGTGACATTCGTGACCATCTTTACATATTCATAGCTCCAAAGGTACTATAGGTTTAAGGTAAGATGAGCAGAGATCAAATTGCTGACTTAAAAGACGACTTATCTGGGCAGATTAAAGAGTTAGGCTTAGTTAAAGCTGATGTTTATGATAAACATGCCAAGCAAGCTGCAAACATGGGCACCACAGTATTTGACCTTCTCCTTAAGGATGGGGCAATAAATGTTGAGCAAATGTTAACGGGCTTCTCAAAGAAATATAATATCCCATTCGATATCAAACCAGAGCCAATTGTTCCAGAAATAGAAAAGTTTCCAGTATCTTTTTGTTTAAAAAATGCCGTAGTTCCGTTAAAAGATAATGGAAAAAGCATGGAAATGGGTATGTGTCATCCTAGTGCCCTCAATTCGCTAAAAAATCTTGGCCTCATGTTAGGCAAAAAGATTGACGCAAAATTCATTCCCCCCGAAGTAATATTTGAATCAATTTTACAGAAACATATTCACACCACCAGTGATATGGAGAAATCCAAATTACTGAAACAAGAGAACATTGCTAAATCTAAAAAAACTGTATCGCAATCAAATAAAACTGTTGAACTTAAGATGGAGAATGTCGTGAGTGGAAAAAAACCTGCTGCGCCTGCATTAGATATATCGAAGCTAAAGAAGGATTCCGAGAAGAAGAAAGAAAAAGAAGAGCAAAATATCCCAATGTCCGTCTTAGATGTCCCAAAAAAAGAAGAGCCTAAGGCTGCAGAAGTAGATATTGAAGAATTAAAAAAATCTGCTGCTAAAATTGATGAGAGGAAAAAAACTCCAGAGAAACCTAAAAGTACCTCAGCTGCGCCAAAACTAGATCTTGCAGGTGCTCTAGCTAAAGCAAAAACTGAAGAACCTTCAGCTGATGTGGCAACGCCTGCCAAAGAAGAGCCTAAAAAAACTTCACCAACGCCAGAGATTATGGATGATGATGACGTTGCTGGAGAAGTTACTGGTGATGTGGTTAATGTCGTTGACGAGATACTATCAGAAGCAGTATCTTCCGGAGTCAGTGATATACACATTGAAATATTTAAAGAAACAGCGCAAATTCGTTTTCGTGGAAATGGATCACTCCTTGCTCAGAACAAATATAAAAAGTTTATATCTACAAGCTATCCAGCCGTAGTTGCTAGAATTAAAATTCTTGCAAATTTAGATATTGCTGAAAGACGTCTTCCTCAGGACGGAAAAATTTCATATGTTGCAAAAGATGGTACAGAAGTTGATTTTCGAATATCGGTCCTTCCCACTAATTTAGGGGAAAGAATTGTTATTCGTATTCTTAACTCATCATCACTGGCGGTAACCTTAAGCGCCATCGGCTTTACTGAGAAGCAAGAAGAAGAATTTTTACAAGCTATCAGCATGCCCCAAGGTATGATTCTGGTAACAGGCCCAACTGGTAGTGGTAAGTCAACTACTCTTTACGGGGCAATGAATCAATTAAATACTCCGGATGTGAATATTTTAACTGCAGAAGATCCGGTGGAATATACTATGTCAGGGATTTCCCAGGTTCAAGTCAGAGAAGATATTGGTCTTACTTTTGCTAGTGCATTACGATCTTTCTTACGACAAGATCCTGAAATTATTCTTGTTGGTGAGATTCGAGATGCTGAAACTGCAGATATAGCCTCAAAAGCTGCACTGACTGGTCACTTGGTTTTAAGCACATTACACACCAATAGTGCAATCGGTGCTATCAGCAGACTGGTGAATATGGGTCTTCCTCCATACCTAGTCTCAAGTGCCTTATCATTGGTGGTTGCCCAAAGGTTGATTAGGAAGAATTGTGATAAATGTTCTGTGGAGGTCGATAAATCAACAAAAGAAATTAAAAAATTTATGGGCGAATATAATATCCCTGCAGATGCCAAACTAATGAAAGGTAAAGGATGTAAGGCATGTAATAACACTGGTTATTCAGGAAGACGCGGGGTACACGAAGTCTTGGTTGTAACTGCCGAATTGGAAGCAGCCATTAGCTCAGGTCAAAATGAATCAGCCATTCTAAAACTTGCCGAAGAACAAGGATTTAAGACTATTTCTGAAAGTGGTCAACGATTCTTAATGGACGGATCTATTTCTGTGGAAGAATATCTAAGAGTCATTCCTAAAGATGAGTAATATCAGGATCTGCTCATGAAGTTTAAGTGGAAAGGCTTAGAGAAAAATAATTTTGCTGAAGGCGAAATTGAGGCAGAAGAAAAAGAAGACGCTATATACCTGCTAAAAGAGCAAGGCGTTACTGTCACAACCATAGAGCCCCTTGAGAAGCCTCCCAAAAAAAAGAAAGCCCCACGAGCATCTCGTAATGCAAAAATTACCGATAAAGAGCTACTCCTTTTTACTAAGAAATTAGCGACCATGATGAAAGCGGGTCTGGCTATTGTCCCAGCTCTTGAAATGTTGAAAGTACAAAATGAGAACCCCTCCTTTGCCCCTATCATTGATGAATTATTATTACAAATTAATGCTGGAGTCCCTCTTTCTCAATGCTTAGAAAAACATCCTAACTTATTTGATAATGTCTATGTAAACCTTATTAAAGCTGGAGAAGCCAGTGGTAATCTAGATACCTTCTTAGATAGAATTGTTTATGCTCTCGATAAATCCATTAAAATTAAAAAAGCCATTAAAAGCGCCATGATGTACCCAATTATTCTATTGATCGTGGCATTTACTGTAGTGGGCGTTATGATGGTTTTTGTGGTACCTGTTTTTGTCGAAATTTTCGGTGAAGCAGGTATTGAGCTCCCCTTTGCAACCAAAATTGTTATGCAGATTAGTGACTTTCTAAGAAGTGTCTGGGCCATTGCATTCTTTGTAGGTGCATTTGTAGGCTTCCAAGTTATCAAAAGAGGATTGCAGGCTAATGATGCGTTAATGATGAAGTTTGATAAATTTCTTATGACTGCTCCGGTGGTTGGTAAGTTAGTAAGTGACTCAATCATGGCTAGAATGGCTATGGTGTTAGCTAACCTCATTGCTGGAGGTGTAAACTTAGTTGAAGCACTTGAAATTGTGAAAAATTCTATTTCTAACTTAAAGGTTGGAACATCGCTTGAAAAGGTTAAACGTGAAATTTTTTCAGGGCGCCCTTTTTCAAAGTCACTTAGGGAAACCAAAGATTTCCCTGAAACCATGTGTGGTTTTATTGAGGTGGGTGAGGAAACCGGTAAGTTAAATGAAATGCTTAATACCGTAGCTCTATACTATGAGGAAGAGTTTGATGATTCGGTTGATGCGTTCTCACAATTACTTGAACCGATTATGATTGTATTTTTAGGTGTAGTGATTGGCTTTATTCTTGTTGCAATGTACACACCAATATTCCAGATGGGTACTACCATCTAACGATGTTTAAAATATTTTTTTTTTAACATTTAATATCTTTTTAATAAGTTCGGCATCAGCTAATTCCTTTTATCAACACTTTAGTAAATCTCAAAAAATACACCATGATCAACTGCAGATTGATGTTGACGCTAAAATAAGTAGCTTTTATAGTATCGATCTTATTATTTCTTCAACCCCATCTATCAAGTTTTATGCAGACCTACTTCAAAAAGAAGGATTGCCTATTGATCTTGCCGTAATACCCCTCATGGAAAGTGGAAACAATCCACAAGCTAAGTCTCCAAAAAATGCACTGGGACTATGGCAATTTATTCCCTCAACTGCTCGCGAATGGGGACTAACATCATCAAAATCTTTTGATGATAGAAAAAATGTCATTAAATCTACTCAAACAGCTATTAAATATTTAAATTATCTACATACACAATTAAACGATTGGAACCTAGCGCTTGCAGCATATAATTGGGGTATAGGCAATGTCAAAAAAGCTTTAAAGAAAGGGTTGGTTAAAAATAATAAATTAAATCTCAACATGCTCCCCAGGGAAACTAGGAAATACATCATTGCATTTCATCACCTTAACCGAATCATCAAATTTAATTATAAAAATCAATATTTAAATAAATTTCCAAATAAGCCGTATCTTGAAATTATTAAACAACAAAATTTAACAAACTATTTAAGGTCAAATAAGTTGGAGACTCTCGATGGTGAAGTCTTAACCCATATCAACGGCTTTGATGTGACGGATCAATCATTTTCCCAAACAGAAATCTTAGTCCCGACAAAATTATTTACGAACTACTTTTCTATTGAAAGTATTTCTTTTAAAAGAACGACAACAAAACGCAAAGTGAACGGGTGTACTCAAAAATATTATAGGGCTCGCTACAAGGATTCTTTAATAAGTATAGCTAGAAAATACGATATAAAAATGGACAATCTTAAAGAGATGAATAATGGGGTAAGATTTGTTAGGCCAGGCATGCAAATAAGATTGTGTAATTAAAATTAATTTATTATGATATTTTTATGAATAATCCATACAAAAATAAAACAGGTCTAACTAGAATCCTGAGTGCATTTAAAAATTCTGCTTATGGGCTAAAAAATACTTTTAAGAATGAGGAAGCTTTCAGACAAGAATTAATTTTAACTATTATTCTCACCCCGTTAGCAATTTATATAGGTGAAAATCATATTGAGAGAATATTTTTAATTACTTCGTTAATCCTCTTACTATTAGTCGAATTAATAAATACTGCTATTGAGGTCACAGTTGACAGGGTGTCCTATAAGAAAAATGAATTATCGAAACTTGCCAAAGATATAGGCAGTGCGGCTGTGTTAATTGCTTTTCTTAATTGTTTTATTGTTTGGTCTTTTATTTTATTTTCTTAAAAAAACGGTTCGTTTCTGATTTAATAATTTTAATTAAAAAGATAAGTCCAATGAGATTTGGGATTGCCATCATTCCAAACATGACGTCTGAAAAGTCCCAGACTAAAACGAGAGGAATGGTAGCGCCTATAAAAACTAAAAAGGTATAAATTATTCTATATAAGGTTATTGCCTTTGTGCCAAATAAAAATTCTAATGCTTTCTCGCCATAAAATCCCCAGCCAATGAGTGTTGAAAAGGCAAATAAGCCAGTCGCAAAAGCAATGATGATAGCTCCTACTTGCCCAAGAGAAGACTCAACACTCTTGCTTGTGATTTCAGCAGCCTCATCGATTCCCATTATTAACCATGCATCGGAAGTTAGAATAACTAGGGCGGTCATTGTACATACCACTAATGTATCTATAAATGTTCCCGTCATACTCACTAACGCTTGCTTTACCGGATCATTCGTCTTAGCTGAGGCCGCCGCAATTGCTGCTGAACCTAGTCCTGATTCATTTGAAAATAAACCCCTGGATACCCCAAATCTAATTGCCGCAGCCAGAGTAGCTCCCACAAATCCCCCTGCAGCTGCAGTCCCACTAAATGCACTGGAAAAAATTAAACCGATGGCATCTGGAATTTTATCAAAATTAATTCCCAATACTACAAACATTGTTGCCAAATAAATAACGATCATAAAAGGTACGCAAAATGATGCAAAACGACCAATAGACTTTATGCCGCCTATTAATACAATCCCAGTGAGAAAGGCTAAGACTATACCTGTTGTTTCTTTGGGAATGCTAAACGAACTAATAAAAATATTTGATGTTGCATTTGCCTGCACCATATTTCCAGCACCAAATGCAGCAAACACAGTAAAAATAGCAAAGAAACAACCTAGCCATCGCTTACCTAAGCCATTAGCAAGGTAATACATTGGGCCACCTTGCATTCCCGTTTTACCTTTTTGCCTATATTTAACCGCTAATAATCCTTCAGAATATTTAGTCGCCATGCCCAATAGTCCCGTGATCCACATCCAAAATATAGCCCCAGGGCCCCCTAGTGCTATAGCTGTTGCGACACCAACAATATTTCCGGTTCCTACAGTTGACGCTAATGCAGTCATTAATGCTGAAAATTGTGAAATATCCCCTTCGTGTTCTGACTTACTAAAAATAATCTTAAAAGCCAAGGGAAGTGATTTAAATTGAATAAAACCAAGTTGAAAAGACAAGAAAACATGAGTGCCGATTAATAAGATTAATAAGGGATAGGGAGGGCCCCATACCAGATCTGATAATGCGGCAACGATGGGCTCAATTAACTCAACCCACTCTTTGATATTATGGGTAAGCATTAAAAAAAATCCCTAAACTTTCTCAGTAACATATTTTGGCTCAAAATTAATTATTGGTTGAAATTTATACTTTTACAAAATCTCGCTTACCAAGATTTACTCCATTTTCTCTTAAAATATTATAACAAGTTGTCATATGAAAAAAGAAGTGCGGTATGATCCATCGGGTCAGGTAATCAACCCCATTATCAAAATCATATGCATTATCTCTTATAGAAAAGTGTATTTCTTTACTTTCTGATCCTTGCATTTGCTCTTCAGTAATCGTTTCAAGGAAATGAATAGTATTCTCTATTCGTTTTTGTAAATCACTAAATGTGACCTCATTATCCTCATAAGAGGGGGCATCTAAAGATGCCAATCTTCCTATTCCTTTTCTAACCATATCAGTGCCTATTTGAATCTGTCTAGCTAACGGGTACATATCTGGTGCAAGTCTTGCATTAACTAAAATTAATGGGTCTATTTTTCTTTTTTGCGAAAAATTTTCTCCCTTTTTTAAAATATCCATCCACAAATAAAACTGATGCGTAAATAAAGGCACCGACATCTCATACAAATTTACTGCCATGTAGATCTCCTAAAAATTATTCTTCTATATTAAAGTAACGATACTTTAGTGATAGTTATTACCTTATAATATTTACATGAATTCTAAAAATGATGTAATTTATTTAGCAGGTGGATGTTACTGGGGTCTTGAAAAATTATTGATAGATTTATCAGGGGTAAATGAAACCGAAGTTGGTTTTGTAGGTGGTCATATTAAGAATGTTTGTTATAAGGAGGTGACTAAAGGTGATACTGGTCACGCTGAAACAGTAAAAGTAAATTTTGATTCTTCTAAATTAAGCCTAGAAGATTTACTTCGTTATTTTTTTAAGATACATGACCCAACCACGCTAAATCAACAAGGTAATGATAGAGGATCGCAATATAGATCAGCAATATTTTATACCAATGACAACCAAGAAATGATTGCGAAGGAGGTAATACAATTAGTAAACCAATCTTCTTCTTGGAATGCGACTATAGTTACTGAAATAAATAAATTTGAAGCGTTCTATCCTGCCGAAGAAAGTCATCAAAAATATCTAATTAAAAATCCTGATGGTTACAGCTGCCATTTTGTAAGAAAATTAAGTTTTTAAAACCTCATCGTACTCTTGAAATAAGTTGGCACAATTTTTGCTTTTATATTTAATAAGAGCGTCAATTTGAGAGGCTTATTTTTAATTCAAGAGGACAAAATGAAAAAACTAGTTGCAATTATCACAATCTTTCTATCATTCAGCGTTTTTGCTAACAACATGAAACCTATGCAAATAGCTTATTATGCAAAAGAAAATAAAATAGACTACAGCTTTTATACTGAGACAATGAATAGTGCCGAGATAGAAGCTTTTAAGGCATGTCATCTTTCTGAAAAAGAAATTAACTTTTTTAATGATCATATCATTTATCCTGAAGACAAAAATAAGACCTTCTTGGGGCTAGACTTAGATATCCTAGAAATGGGTTTATCTTTTGTATCCCTAGGATTAAGCTTCATACCAACTAATTAAAAAGTTAATTGGCATATTAAATTTACATTTTTCTAAATAAGAGGAAAGATTTAATAGACTGCTAAATGGTGAATGAGCAATACAAAAGTATTATTGTAGGATTGATGATATTTTCATTATTAGTTTCAATAAATTTAGGTGGAAGGAGGCGTTTAAAAAAATATACTGAAATACAAAATTGGATAATAGCTCAACAATTTTATTTTTTAAAAAATTCAAACATAAGATTAAATCTCAAACTTAAATTCCAAAAAGGTGCGTATCAAAAAATATTTGCACCATTTAAAAACAAAATTTTTTTGTTTCCCTGAAATATGGAAAAAATTGTCTATAATTAGACATGACTAAAATATCTTTGCCTCATTTCTTTAAAAATTTATTCTTTATTACCTTACTCCTCGTAAATTTCTTTTTTTTAACCAGCTGCTCCCATCTTGGTCCTGACTTTATGGAAGGAAACCGTAATGAATACAACAAAGTTCTGGCTAATACCAATGATGAAGAGGTGCTTCTTAATTTAGTAAG